>BNJU01001539.1_pt1 | contig 187094 bp, 251 predicted proteins | sample 8539281 | NCBI WGS metagenome assembly BNJU01 (sample SAMD00202456, study PRJDB9452) | human saliva metagenome | isolation source: human saliva | place: Japan | reverse complement strand
TTTAATCGAGAAAATTAACGATTCTACTGTTAATCCTCCAGCATTTAATTATTATCATCAGTCTCAATGGATTTTTAAGCCCTCAATTATTCTCCAAAAATTCTTTAATGTGAGAAACAATAGCATCGCTTTGATAATGATAGAGGTCGTGAGGCGCATCCATATAGACGACTCGAACATTAGACTGATCGCTTGCAAATCTCTCTGCATAACGTTGCCACTCTGATTGGCTAAAGGTCGTGCCTTCACCGTTAGAAACCAGGAGTAAGGCTGGAATTTTCGGATTAATGCTAGATGGAACTTTCTTGGCATTTTCCTTTGCCAAACGGGATTCATGAAGCATGGCTTGTGACATCAACTGCTTATATGCTAGTAATTTATATTGTTGTCGTTCAGTTTCAGTCAGAGTTGGATTTTTTATATAAAAGGACTCAGGGAAATAGCGTAATAAGCCAATCTTACTGCTCCAATAAGCCACAGTAAGCAAGGCCTGATTATCCTTTAAATTTTCATAACTCGCTGGCAAGGCCCAATCCAGACCAACCAAGGCTTTCACTTCATTAGGATATTTCTCTTGCCAAGCAAGGCTCTCAAGGCTAGCCATTGAATGAGAAACAATCACATAAGGCCCCGAAACTTCGGCTTGAGACAAAGCTTGACGGGTCTCAGAAAGAACCGTCATCACATCTCTTGATTGATCACTATCTTCACTAAAACCATATCCCGCTCGCTCTACGACGACTACTTTGTATTTTTTGGATAGGGAATCTGTTAGATTCTTAAAGTCTAATATAGGTGAAGCAATACCTGCACCTGAAAGAAATACTATCGTTTCAGATCCTTCACCTTTAATGTATACATTCATTTGATGTCCATTGACTACAACCTTCTTACCTATAGGCATGAGAAGCTTACTTTCATTTCGTAAACTGAATTGATGAAAAACAAATGTAGCACCTAAAAAGAGGATAAGAAAGCCACAAAGAATCCAACTCCACTGTTTAAATTTTTTCATAGCGTTATTGTACAAGTTTTAGAGTATTTTAGCAATACGACTTAGAAATCTTTGTTGCAATTATAAAAGAGATAAATAATCACCTCCAATACCAACAAAAAAGGCTTATCCTTGCGGATAGACCTTCTTACATGTTTATTTCTTTATTCAATCACTTGGCTTTCTGCTACTTTCTTGTACCAATGTGCAGATTTCTTAGGATAACGTTCTTGCGTTTCAAAGTCCACATAAAAGAGACCATAGCGTTTTTCGTAACCATTTGACCAAGAGAAGACGTCCATAAGAGACCAGATGAAGTATCCTTTAACATTTGCTCCATCCGCAATCGCATCGGACAAGACTTCCAAGTGTTGCTTCACATAATCAATCCGGCCATCATCGTAAACAGTGTTGTCCACAAACTCATCTTTGTATCCCAGCCCGTTTTCGGTGATGTAGATCTTTTTGTAGTTTGGATAATCTTTCTTAACACGCATGATTTGATCATACAACCCTTGAGGATAGATGATCCAGTCCCAATCAGTGCGAGGTACATAGTCAGGAGCTACACGACGACCAACACCTTTAATTTGGTACTTAGAGCTTCCTTTTTCCCCTTTACCGTTGTGGATGATTTCAGTTTCACCATCAAATGCTTCCATCCAATCACTCATGTAGTAGTTAATTCCAAGGAAGTCGTTCAAGTCTTTTGCTGCTTCAAGCGCTACAAAGTCTTCGTCTCGAAGATCCAACTCACCACCATTAACTGAAAGAATGTGGTTTACACCTTCCATGGTTGCATCTGAATAGTGTCCAAGGTAGGTTGCATCTAGAATAAACTTGTTATGGATGATATCTTCCAATTCAGCCGCCCGAACGTCTGCTGGATTTTCTGGATCCAAAGGATACTTAGTTGGAAGAGCGTGCACAACTCCAATTTCACCTTCATAACCCTTTGTCTTTATACAATTTCACAGCACGTGCATGAGAAACCATCATATTGTGGTGTGATTGGAAAACTTTGGCAAGGTCATACTGAATTCCTGGTGGGAATTTTCCGACTAAGTATTGACCATCTCCGATAGGGCCAATTTCATTGAAGGTTGTCCAGTAGTTGACTTCTGGGAATTCTTCAAAACAGAAGGTAGCATAGTCTACAAAGTGTTCGATATTTTCACGATTCAAGAAGTCTCCGTTTGAGTGAAGAGCTTCAGGAGTATCAAAGTGGTGAAGCGTTACGAATGGTTCTACATGACGTTTGTGGCATTCCGCAAATAGTTTGTGGTAGAATTCAACCCCTTTCTGATTTACTTCACCATAGCCAGTTGGGAAAATACGTGACCAAGCAATAGAAATACGAATTCCGTTTACGCCATATTCTTCAGCCAACTGTAAGTCTACTGGATATTTATGGTAGAAATCGCTTGCTGGTTCTGCTGTATACCAATAGTTATCAGCTAAGTATTTGTCCCAAGCAACTGGTCCTTTTCCGTCAGTATGGGTAGCTCCTTCTGCTTGATAGGCAGCCGTTGCCCCACCAAAAATAAAATCTTTAGGAAGTGTTTTTGTCATTTTTTCACCTATTTCTTGATTGGATATAATGAAAAGTGAGGGGAGAGGAGTTAGTGAGCCATCCATCTCCATCTCACTTATTCGTTCTTATTCTTCAAATTGAGCTTGAACAAAGGCTAGAGCACCTTGTCCATCGCGTGTCAATTTAATGTACTGAGCACCTTCTGTCTTCGCCAATTTGATGCCTAGTTTATCTGTTTCAGCCTTCATATCTTCGAAGTTGGAAGCAACCTGAGGCGCCAAGATAACAAGGTCAAATTCTGGCAACATTTCACGGTGAGCACCGTAGCCACCGGCTGCCGCTTTAACTGGAACTTTGTATTCTGCCGCAGCCTTGTTCAAGGCGTTGGCAAGGAGTCCACTAGTACCGCCACCGGCACAGAGAACCAAGACATTAGTTTCTTCTGTAATGGTATTTTCAGCTGGTGCATCTTCAACACCTGCTTTTTCAAGAATAGCGTCTGCTTTAGCAGTGTTAAAGTTTGCAGCGACTTTTTCTTTCAAATCATCATTGGCTTTACCAGAGCGCTCTTCTTCAAGAATTTGCTCATCGTAAACCTTCACAAATGGGTAGTAAATAACCACGTCTACTACTACTAGAAGAGCTGCAAGGATGAAGGAGAGAACTTGGAAGTTTGTACCAAGGACAATCCCCAAAGGTCCAGGAGTAACCCATGGAAGGTTAGCCGTGAAGGAGTTCATTCCCAAGGTATCAACAAAGAATTTGAAGATCCAAACGTTGGCAATTGGTGCAAAAATGAATGGAATAAAGAAGATCGGATTCAATACGATAGGTGCACCAAACAAGATTGGTTCGTTTACACCGAAGAATGTAGGAACAACAGAAGCACGTCCGATTGCACGGTTCCGTTCTGATTTACACAACCACATGAATAGGAAGGGAACAATCAAGGTTGCACCAGTACCACCCATGGTAACGATAAACATTTGAGTACCAGAAGTAATAACCTTATCTGCATGTTGACCAGCTTGAGACAGAGCCAAGTTGGCATCGATATTTGCGTAAGTGATCGCTGCAATCGCAGGCTCTACGATAGAAGGGCCGTGGATTCCCACAAACCAGAAGAAAGCATACGCACCAAAAATAAGCGTGATTCCAAGATAGCCATCTGCTGCTGAGAAGAGAGGCGCAAGGAGAGTACCAATAGATTCAGCTACTGTTACACCCAGACTTCCCTTCACAATCAATTCAAGTCCATAAAGGAGAACAACAGATACAGTGAATGGGATCAAGTCTTTAAATACTTGAGAGATATTTGGTGGAACTTCGTCTGGCATGCGAATAGTCACATTATTTTTCACGCAGACCTTATAAACATTAACAGTGACAAAGGCTGCGATAAAGGCTGTCAAAAGACCTTTTGTTCCCATGAAAGCAGTCAGAAAACCACCTTCCTTAGCAGGTTCAGCTGCCATTAGAAGGAAACCAACCATAGATGCCAACATGGTTGACAAGAAGTTGATCTGGTTTGTTGCAGGTAAATCACGGTTGACAGAATCTGTCAAAGCTTTGGCTGTGGTTCCACCTACGAAGAAAGCCAGAATTCCCATCGAATAGCTATAAGGTGTCATCAAGAAATTCTCAATTTCTTTGACCAATGGAAGCCCCACGCATTTGGAACATAGGCAATCAAGATAAAGATAGATGAGAATAAGATGACTGGCATCCCTGCGATAAACCCATCACGGATGGCACGCAAATATTTATTACGAGAAATCTTCTCGAAGAAAGGTTTTCCTTTCTCAATCAATTCAATTAATTTATGCATTATTTTACTCCTCTTTTGTATAGTTCAATGAGATGATGAATCACATCTTTTAATAGGATTGTTGTCATTAAGTGGTCCTGCCCATGCATCATGGTAATGCTGTAGGGGAGGTCTTCTCCTGCTGCTTCTTGCGCTAGCATAGTTGTTTGAGATTTGTGAGCCTCTGCGATACAGCTTCCTGCTTCTTCTACCAAGCTTTCAGCCTGAGCGAATTCACCCTTTTCAGCCGCCTTAAGGGCTTCCAAGAGTTTAGAGCGAGCATCCCCTGCATACGCAACGATTTCGAAACCTAGTAATGTCATTTCTTCTTTGGTCATGACCAATTCCTCCAATTTGAATTTCTTAATATTTAAAAGTTGTTACAATAAGCGTTGAATGTGTAAGACCAGATAGACCCGTTCACTCTTGTACAAGTCAACCCCGGTCTCCCTAGAAATTACATCATAAATCTTGGAACCAATCTCAAAAGCTAATGGATAAGAACTTTTGATATGTTCCTCCATATCTAAAAGCGATTGATTATCATCGCGATTGCGATCTAGGTAATCCAAGAAGTAGTTGAGATGAATCATGAAGCGATCATAAAAATTGTTGTTGGCTTCAGTCCGTTTGATTGAATAACTATTCAGAACCTCTTCCACGCCTTTTAAGATTTCTTTGCGTTGGTCCATGGAATCTACGACTTCTACTTCATTTTCACCTTCTGCGTTGATGAAGTGATAGGCGATACGAGTGACCTCATCTTCGGGGAAGCTAGTCGTGAGCTTATCCCGATAAATATCAACTGCCTCTTTAGCAATCTCAAAAGCCACTGGATAGTTTTCTGAGATATCCAAAAGATTACTTTCCTTATACCTGCCTTGAGTCACTGCCTGGTAAGAGCAAAACATGTGGTCGGTCAAGGTCACATAGATATATTCTTGAACAGGGTAGTGATACTTTTTGCTCAAGTAATCAATCATCTCGTAGGTCACTGTGATGAAGTCTAAAGGAACGTCTTTTAGCAGGGTCATAAAGTTCTCTCTGGATTCCTCTGTTTTCATCCGAAAGAGTTTTTCTACCTTTTCTTTTGGAACTAGGTCACCCTTCTTTTTCCCAAAAACAATTCCTTTTCCAATGACAATCAGTTCTTCCCCTTTGTCATTTCTCACCAGAGCAACATTGTGATTGAGTGGATTTAAAATCCGATACATGGTACTCTCCTTACTAGTTTATTCAAGGTTTGAGGTATAAAAAATGATCACAAATGAGATTAGAGAGAGTCTTCCCTAATTCATCTGTGATCATGCGTAATCTAACTTACTAACACTCACCTTGTATTCACTTATGGATTAAGTATAGCACACGCTTTTGTTTTTGTAAACCCTTTCTTAACAACTTTTTAACTTTTTTGTTTTTTTCTAACAAATAGCTGTTTATCGTTGTATTCTCTGGGCTCTTCAAGGAAATTCGAACGCCCATCGTTAAAGGAGTGGTCTACACTGTTAAATACGCTCTTTCCAAGAAGTTGCGACTTGGTCCAAGACTTGGTTGAGTTCTTCAATGTTGCGACGACCTTCGGTACGCAACCATTCACGAGCTGCTTCTTCCCCATTCTTGATGTAGGCTTCACAGATCCAGCCCAAGTTGCACGGCCACAAAGAACTCCGTTGAAGTTCGCTCCTGCTTCATGCGCAAAAGACTAAGGTTTCTTGGAAGAGTTTAGGCAGAAACACCTGCACTCAAGTAGATGTATGGAAGGTTAGTTGCTGCTTCTTGTTCTTTAAAGAAGGCTGCAGCTTCTTCACGACTATGAACGATTTCACCATCTCCAAAACCTTCTACGTATTTGACGTTGACTGGAACTTCTACTTTCAAGACATCGATATTGAAGCGTGGGTCTGAGAAGACTTTCATAGCTTCGATGACCTTGCGAGGTTTTACTTTCGCATATTCTACAGATCCGGCATCCGCGATTTTTTCATCATAAGCCAAGATTTCAAGGAAGAATGGAATTTCTTCTGCAGCACATTCTGAACCAATGCGTTCGATGTAGGCTTGTTTTTCTTGGTTGAGTTCTTCTGCACTATCCACATCATAGTAGAGCAAGAATTTCACTGCATCTGCGCCCTGTTCTTTGATGCGTTTAGCTGACCAAAGGTTAAGGCAGTCTGGCAGACGTTTTGTGCTAGAAGTGTCGTAGCCAGTTTTTTCATAAGCCAACAAGAGACCTGCTTCTGCATCCAAGACCTTAGTCGCTGGAAGGCCATACTCAGGGTCCAAGAGCATAGAAGATGCGAATGGCGTCAATTCTTCAGCCACCAAGACCTTCAATTCTTCCATTTGAGCTACTGTTGGTTCTGTGTCTTGATATTGAGCCATGAGGCGTTTCAAGGCACCACGTTGGTCAAAGGCCAAGGCTGAGATCACACCCTCTTTGGTGCTCAATTTTTCTAAATAGTTGCGTTTTTGTTCTGTTAATACCATCTTATACCTCTTTTACAATTATATTCTGATACAAATCATCATAGCGATGAATATTGATATGGCCTGTCGTTGCTTCTTGAGCATTCAACATGCCAAGGACATTGGCTTTGGTTAAAAGTGCTTGGTCGTCTTCCTGATGATAGAGAGCTGAGGCAATCCCAGCAACTGTCGAATCACCAGATCCCACTGGATTAACCACTTCAATTTTTGGAATATCCACTTTATAGAAGACATCACCATGTTTGGCAAAGGCACCGTCAGCTCCTAGGGAGACGATGACCCATTCGATTCCTTAAATAAGTCAGATTGAAGGACCTCTTTTAATTGATCTAAATCCGTAGTCACTTCGTAGCCTAAGAGTTGAGACAACTCTTCATTATTGGGTTTAATCACTGTTGGTTGAACGGGAGCTACTAGTGCTTTTTCTAGGGAAGCGCCTGAGCAGTCCAGAACGACTGGTTTTCCTGCCTTCTTAGCGCGCTCGACCAATTGAGAATAATAATCAAGTGGCAAGCCAGCTGGTAAACTACCTGAGATAGCAACGACTGCTACATCTGGAAGCAAGGCTTCATAGTGATCAAGAAAGGCTTGCCCTTCTTCTTCAGAAACAGACGGACCTTTTTCCAAGATTTCAGTTTGTTGTCCTTCGTGAAGGATCGCAATACAATTCCGGGTCTCCCCTTGAATTTCAAAGAATTCTTTGCCGATTTCCTGATCCAGATGGTCCAAGATAAATTGGCCTGTTGAACCACCAATCAGACCAGTTGCCGAGACAGGATCTCCAATCTCTGCAAGGACCCGTGTGACATTGAGACCCTTCCCTCCTGCGGTTTTGCTTACCTTGTCAACTCGATTGACCGTATCCAAGTGTAAGGTTTCTAACGGATAGGAAATGTCGATTGAAGGGTTCATGGTTACCGTTAAGATCATAGACTCACCTCTTAGTCGTGGTATTCACCACGATCCCATTTTTCAAGGAATTCTGTAAAGAAGTCTGCATCCTCTTGGTGATCATTATGGGTTTCCAAATGTTGAATCTTGGCAATCAATTTCTTGTTTTCTTCACTTGGTTTGTATTCTGCATGAATGAAAGCTTCAATGATATCACACATGAGCAACTCACCGGTTACTTTCCCACCAAAACCAATCACGTTGGCATTCAACTCTTCTTTCGCATAAAGAGCAGTTGTCATGTCGCGAACCAAGGCTGAACGGATTCCTGGCACCTTGTTAACTGCGTTGTTAATCCCAACACCAGTACCACAGATACATACTCCAAGATCAGCTTGACCACTAGCGACTGCTTCTCCGACTTTTTTCCCAAAAATTGGGTAGTGGGTACGCGCATGGTCATAGGTTCCGAAGTCAAGGACTTCATAACCTTTTGATTTCAAAAATTCAGAAACAGCCATTTTTTCATTTGTGACAATATGGTCACATCCAATTGCAATTTTCATTCTTTTACTCCTCCCCTTAGCACATCTTGTTGAGCATATCGACACGGATTTGGTGGCGACCGCCGTCATACTTACCGTTTACAAAACCTTTGGCGATATTTTTGGCCAATTGGTCACCCACGATTTGAGCGCCCATGGTGATCATGCGAGAATTGTTGTGGCCACGAGTCATATAAGCAGAACGCTCATCTGAAACTTCTGCCGCAACCATTCCTTTAATTTTAGTAGCAACCATGAATGGACCAGCTCCGTAAGCATCAATAACAATACCCAGATTATCTTCTGCTTGTTTGACTTCCTTAGCAACAGCCAAGGTCACATCCACAAAGTCTTGCCCTTCTTCTGTCACATCCACTACTTGGAAACCTTCTGCTTCCAAATATTCTTTGACTACTTCTTTTAAGCGGATACTTGCTGCATCCGCACCAACTACAATTGCCATATGCTTCTCCTTTTTGCATTTCCGTCAACAAAGAAAGTTCTCCTCTTTCTCCATTCGACTTCGTTTTGTTATTCACAAACACAGTATAGCGCTAATTTTGTTTGTTGTCAACTGTTTTTTTGTTTATTTTTTTCATTTTTTTCTTTATTTTTTTATTATTTTTTTAGCCCTAAATTGTTTGTAATAAACAAAAAAAGAGAATCGCTCTCTTTTTCAGTTTATTATTTATACAATCACACGTGTATATTCCTCTAATTCTTCATGTGCTTTTCTCAGATGCATCGTCCGTTATCACCGCAGTTACTTTTTTTCAAGGAACAGATAGAGGTAAAGTCTTCCTTGCCAATCTTGGAGGAGTCAATCAGTAGATAGGCTTCGGAAGAACGTTCTAAGGCTAACTTTTTGCGTATAGGCTTCTTCAAAAGAAGAGGTCAGAACCCGTCCATCCACAATGCCATTCCCACTAAAAAAACATCTTGTGGAAGTACATTCTTTCCATGAGAGTGTTCGTTATCTCGCCGACAAAAAGCTTGACTGGTTTCTCGGAGTTCTCCTCCCAAGAGGATTACCTTAAAGGTATCACTTTTTCTTCTTTAACAACTCTTGGAAAAAAATCGGTAGACAATTTGGTCACCACGCGCAGTTCCTTATTATTAATGGCTTCAGAAAGAACCTCAACAGAGGTCCCCGGTCCCAAGGAAAGATACTCTCGCCTTCTTTTATCAGTTCGCTAGCTTTCTTCGCTACCTCACGCTTAGCTAGAATATTCTTTAGCAACTTCTCTTCATGGGGCAGTTCTCGTGATGGGAGGAATTGGTTACTTTTGGCTCCATTTCGAACCCGAATAAGGAGCCCTTGCTTTTCCAATTCAATCAAATCCCGACGGACCGTCATATCCGACACCTGCATACTTTCCATGATGTCTTGAACATAAACGGTTCCAGCCTTATTGACCAGATTGATAATCTCATTCAGTCTTTCCTGTTTTTTTCATTTCCCTACCTACTTGCTTTCGTTTTTGTTTATTATAACCTTAAACTGTCAGAATCGCAATCATTTTTTGTTTGAAATAAACACTTTTTCTAAATAAGAGAACCAAAAAAGGCTTATCCTTGCGGATAAACCTCTGGTTAATAACGTTTCAAGCAAGATTAAGCTTTGTTTTCGCTACCAAATACGTCGATACGTTCTTCAACTGAAGCTGTGATTGCTTCGAATCCTGGTTTCAAGAATTTACGTGGGTCGAAGAGTTTCTTCTTGTCGTATTCTGCTTCGTTTGCATCGTATTCACGTACGAATTGACGAGTTGCGTTAGCGAATGCGATTTGGCACTCAGTGTTAACGTTAACTTTCGCAACACCAAGTTTGATAGCTTCTTGGATTTGCTCATCAGGGATACCTGAACCACCGTGCAATACGATTGGGAATCCTGGAAGAGCTTCTGTCAATTTCTTCAAGTGGTCAAGGTCAAGACCTTCCCAGTTTGCTGGGTATGGACCGTGGATGTTACCAATACCTGCTGCCAAGAAGTCGATTCCTGTAGCAACCATTGCTTTAGCATCTTCGATTGGTGCCAATTCACCTTTACCAACGATACCATCTTCTTCACCACCGATTGTACCAACTTCAGCTTCAACTGAGATACCTTTAGCGTGAGCTTTTTCTACAACTTCTTTCGCCAATTTAAGGTTTTCTTCAACTGGAAGGTGTGATCCGTCGAACATGATTGAAGTGTAACCAACTTCGATACACTCAAGAGCATCTTCGTAGTGACCATGGTCAAGGTGGATTGCAACTGGTACAGTGATACCCATTGCTTCAACAAGGTTAGCGATCATGTTGCGAGCTACTTTGTAACCACCCATGTATTTAGCAGCACCCATAGAAGTTTGGATCAAAACTGGAGCTTTTTTAGCTTCTGCTGCACGCAAGATAGCTTGAGTCCACTCAAGGTTGTTTGTGTTAAATCCACCAACTGCGTAACCATTGTCACGAGCTGCTTGGACAAATTTTTCTGCTGAAACGATTGCCATTAGTAGTAGGCCTCCTCTAATTTATTGTGGTTAAACCACTTACATTGTTTATTTTATCACTTTTTCATTGAAAATGCTAGCTTTTCCTGTAGCTTTAAGCGCTTTCTTATGATAAATGAGGAGGAATGCTTACTTTCCCAAGACTTCTACAGCCCATAGAAACGCAAAAGAAGGGAGCCCAAGCTCCCTCTTTTTAATCCTCTGCTTTAAAATTTTTTAATGAAACTAAAAATGCAATCCCGGAAATCACTAGGAATCCTCCTGCGACCCATTGAGAATAGAAGAAATAAGTAAATTCATGAACTTTCCCAAAGATTTTTCCAAATAGCCACATCAAGGGACTTTCAAGATACGAAGAACTCCAGGACAAAATAAGGAGATTCGCAAATAAAAGAATGAGACCCGCTACCAGAAAGAGATTGGAAATCCACTTATGAATCCTCTTTTCATCTTTTAGGAGCCACCTAGAAGCGATGGCTAGAATACAGACAAAGAAGTTCCAGCTAATTAAAGCCATCAAGGCACTTCCGAAATCTTCATGAGCAGCGAGCCCCATGGCCAAAATCATGACTGGAGCAAAAAAATTAATGGCACTTCCTATGAGCGCTAGGAGCCCATTGATCAAAACCAGATAGTTCTTCTTCATGTTCACACCTCATCTCACACCTATTCTATCATAAAGTTTTGAAAAACAAAAAAGACAGCCGAAGCTGTCTTGATTATCCGATGCGGAGAGAGGGACTTGAACCCTCACGACCTAAAGCGGTCACAGGATCCTTAGTCCTGCGCGTCTGCCAATTCCGCCATCCCCGCGATTAAGTACCTTACTAGTATATCAATCTTCTACTTACTTGTCAAGATTTTTTTCAAACTTTTTTCAAAGTTGGCAGATTCTCACAGGTTAAGCAGAGCGTCGGCAGCTTCACTTGTCTCTCCTGTTCAAATGAGGATTCATCCCTATTACAGAAGGGCTCCTTTAAGGGACTGGAATTGTCTCACTGGGGGTAACCAGATATTTTTCAAATTCTAAATCGGGCATGCAAGAGGACAAATCTTCTCTAATCCGCTCCAGTGCTTCCAAGCGCATCTCTACAGAGGTCGCTCTGTTTCCCTGGATGATAAAGAGGGCATTGCGGGTAGTCTCCTCCATCTTATAGCGCTCACCATCTCTCACATCTAGCCAGGCCATAATACCCTCTTGATCTCGGTAGACCGGATCGGTTTCACTAACATGCTTTTCTGTTGATAAGATGGGCAAAAAGGTATCCTCTCTTTGACTAATCGTAAACTCGATTGGTTCCTGGATTTTATCCAGATCATGCCCTCCAATGGCTAAAAAGGAACGGAGACATTCAACATTATAGATATCAATCACACTATTGATCGTCGGAAGAAAGCCACGACTTTGGATATTCTTAATCAAAGCAAGAATTGTCGGCGGGTTCTTCTTGACACTACGCCCCGCTTCCTTCAACAAGTCCATATAGCCTTGTACAACTGCCTCCTCTTTCACCGAGCTGAGATCACAATTTAAGGCCCAAGTTTCCATCTCCTTCTTTTTAGCTAGAAAAGTTGCAGATAAGGGAGCTTGTGGGATCCACCTGTTTGGCCACTCCGATTACAACTGTCTCAATCCCCAAATCCACCAAACTTTGATCAAGTATCCAGTCCATATGTCCTTCCTCCTTCTTCGCTACATCATTCTTACACCCTTATTATACTCCTCCTTGAAGCCTCCTTCAAGCAAACAAAAAACAAGGAACGAATTCCTTGTTTTTTGGGATTATTCTTCGTCTTCGTAAGACTCTTCTTCGTCTTCTTCGTCACTTAACTCAACTTCTTCATCCAACTCATCTGGTGAGATTTCATTGATTTCAGCGTCATAGGCTTCCACTTCATCCTTCTCATCTTCTGGGTTTTCATCATCGTAAGTAAGCGCTGGATCTGCTTCATAGACATCTTCGTCTTCTGGATCATCCGCATTGTAATCGATCGCGTCTTCGTCTCCATCCATAAAGGCGTTGACACGTTTTTTCTTACGTTTCTTAGGCTCTTCGTCTTCATCAGTTTCTTCAAGAGCGATGATTTCTTCATCTACCTCATCGATCGCATACCATGAGCGAAGTCCCCATTTGTTGTCTCCTAGTGGGATAAAGCTTCCATCCACATTTAATTCTGTATAGAACAAGGGAAGAGCTTCACGAATTTCACTGTTTGATTTTTCGAGGTAGATTTGAATTTCATTGACCAGGTCATTGAAATACATTTCATGATCACGGCCACGTGATTCTAAGATCGCACGGGCTACTTCAATCATTGAAAGTTCACTTTTTTCTTGTCCAGCAAATACTTCTAATTCCAAGGTAGATCTCCTTCATTTTTATCTCAAGGCAACACTCTTTTTCATTAAAAAAGAGGATACCCCTAGAATACATCATTTATCGTTACACTCTATTGTACGATAATTTTCCCCTTTCGTCAAAGGAAAATTCCGTGCCAATAAGAAGAGAAAAGCCGGGACACATGGCCTCAGCTTTTCTTCTTATGACTTGTTTCCATCAAGATGGAAGATCGTCTTTTTTATTTTACTTTTGCAGTGCTTGTGATCACTTCAACAGCTTTCTTCACAGCGATATCGTGTTTCAACATTTCTGGTGAAAGCAAGCTACGAACTTGTTCAACTGGCATGTTGTAGTCTGCTGCCAATTGTTCGATTTCTGCAGTTACTTCTTCGTCAGTTGCTTCGAAGCCTTCTGCTTTAGCAACTGCTTCTACGACAAGGTTTGTCTTAGTACGTGCTGCTGCATCTGCTTCATATTGTTTGTGAAGATCTTCTTGAGTTGTACCAGTGATTTGGAAGTACATATCTGGAGAGATTCCTTGACGTTGCATGTTTCCAAGGAATTCGTTAACAGCACGGTGTACTTCTTCGTGGATCATTTCTTCTGGAAGGTCAACGATTTCTGCATTTTCTACTGCAAGGTCAATCGCTGCTGACTCAACTGCATCTTTGTAAGCTTCTTCTTTTGCTTCAGCCAACTCTTTGCGGTATTTTTCTTTCAATTCAGCAAGAGTTTCAACTTCTTCGTCGATGTCTTTTGCCAATTCATCGTCAAGAGCTGGTACTTCTTTTGCTTTTACTTCGTGGATGGTTGTCACGAATTTTGCTTCTTTACCTGCAAGGTCAGTTGCTTGGTAGTTTTCTGGGAAAGTTACGATGACATCAACTGTTTCACCAGCTGAGTGTCCAACCAATTGGTCTTCGAAACCTGGGATGAATTGACCTGAACCAAGTCCAAGTGAGAAGTTATCTCCTTTTCCTCCGTCAAACTCAACACCGTCAACAGAACCTACAAAGTCGATCACAACGGTATCACCTTCAGCTGCTGGTCCTTCTTTGATTACCAATTCAGCCAAGTTGTTGCGTTCGCGTTCGATACGTGCATCTACATCTTCATCTGTTACTTCTTTAGAAACTTCTACAGATACTTCAAGGTCTTTGTAAGCACCCAATTTTACTTCTGGTTTTGTAACAACATTTGCTGTCAATGTCCAATCTTGACCTTTTTCCATTGATACAACGTCAAAAGTTGGTTGAGCAACCACTTCAAGACCTGCTTCTTTTACTGCTGCTTCATAAGCTGCTGGAAGAAGATCGTTCAAAGCATCTTGATAAAGTGATTCTTCACCAAAACGTTGGTTGAAGATCGGACGTGGAAGGTGACCTTTACGGAATCCTGGTACGTTCAAGTTTTTCTTAACAGACTCAAACACGCGGTCTAAAGCTGGTTTAATTTGGTCTTGACTGATGGTAAAAGTCAATACTCCGCGGTTTGTTTCTTTGTTTTCAAATGATACAGACATTCTGTCTCTCCTTAAAATAATATAGTCATTCCTAATAATTTTACCATAAAACTTCGAAAATGCAAGTTTTTGGGCATCTTGGTTTTGTGGAAACTGCTTCTTTTTAGAGGAATTTTATAGTGGTTTCTGAAGACCAAAAAGATTTAAAAATTCTTTCCTATCTCAAAAATTGTCCCGGAATAAAAAAACTAGTCCGTACCTGAACTAGTTTCCTTCCTATTAGGACTTCCGAAGCGGGTCTTCCTGGTAAGTAGCACGCGCCCCACCGATCAACTTTGGACGACTGGCTAGAGCCGTCACATGAGCGCCACCCAGTTCTTTCAAGACAGGGCGAACGGGTACTTGCACATGCTTGACATGCATCCCGATCGAAGTATCCCCGATATCCAAACCAGCCTGAGCTGTGATGTATTCCACTTCGACAGGGTCTTTCATATAACCGAAAGCAGCCAACTGACCGGCACCCCCCGCATGGAGGCTCGGTAGTACATTGACGATTTCTAAGTCTTTCTTTTCTGCTAGTTCACGTTCGACCACCAGAGCGCGGTTAAGATGCTCACATCCTTGGACAGCTAAGTAAATCCCTTTGGGAGTCAGGGTATCCAAGATGGTTTTCACAATGGCTTGTCCAATCTCTAGGCTTGAGTTCTTCCCGATACTTGCACCAGCGACTTCACTGGTGGACAGGCCTAATACGAGGATTTGTCCCCTGATGCAGATTGGCCTTGGATAAAAGATCCAGCAAGATCTCCTGGGTTTCTCTTTTTAATTGCTCTAACTCCATCTTCTAATTTCCCTTCTTTGGTAAGAAATGATACAGAGCATATCCCAGAGCCATCCCAACGAAGTTTTGAACCAGATTATGAGGAACCTCTTCAATGGCCGCTACCCAGGTATTTCCTAAAAAGAGTGCTGAAGCTAGGGCATAACCACCTACCATGATAACCGTTCCTAGAAGCAGACCGATGTAACGGGCTTTTCCTTTAAAACCAGCAAAGTAGCCTTGAGCTCCGTGGAACAAGAGACTAAAGAACATCCATTGAGGATAGCCAGAGAGGAGGTCCAAGAGAAAGGCACCAAGACCACCGACCACTGCTCCTTCTTTGCGCCCCAGATAAAAGGCAGTGAAAAGTAGACACCTAGATCCAGCAAGGTCACCATCCCGGTAGGAGTTGGCAACTTGGTATAATAGCCTAGTACAACTGTCAAGGCGGTTAAAATGGCTAAATGCGCGATTACTTGGGTCCGTTTATTGGTCATATTGAACTACTCCATATTGATCTGATTTTTGAATGGCTTGGTAGACAAAGTCTTTAGAGGCTTTGACAGCTTCTAAGGTTGCCTTCCCTTGGACTAACTGGCTTGCTATGCTAGAGGCAAAGGTACAACCAGCTCCTGTATTATTCTTTTCTAAAACGTCTTCTTCGAAGACCGTAAAGTCTTGGCCGTCATAAAAGACATCGATGGCTTTTTCCTTGTTAAGGCGGTTGCCCCCTTTGACCACGACAGTCGCTGCTCCCAATTCATGGAGCTTGCGCGCCGCCTCCTTCATATCGTCGAGCGATTGAATCTTGCTTTGAGTCAAGATCTCAGCTTCTGGTAAGTTTGGCGTGATGATGGTCACATAAGGGAAGAACTTGATCAATTCGTCTCGAAGGGCTGACACTTCCACGTCATGGGTTTCCTTGCAGACCAAGACAGGGTCTAGTACCACAGGAATCTCCGCATGGGCTTTGACATAGTCCAAGGCTAAGTCTGCCACTTGGACATTTGGCAAGAGGCCGAGTTTAATAGCAGAAAAAGGAACATCCTTGAGAGAGTTGAGCTGTTGGGCAAAGGTCGTCGGATCCACCGGAATCACTTCAAAACCGTGCTCCGTCATAGCGGTCAAACAAGTCACTGCTACAAAGCCATGCTGTTTGTTGGTTGTATAGGTGGCCAGGTCTGCGTGAAGACCTCCCCCACTAAAAATATCATTTCCTGAAATAGCTAGAATCAATTCATTACTCATAACAGATCTCCTTTAAATATAAGCCATTTGGTGCTGCTGTGGGACCTGCTAGATTGCGGTCCTTCTTTTCTAAAATCAGATCGATCTGCTCTATCGGCATCCGATCATTTCCGATCTTCAACAAAGTTCCCACCATATTGCGGATTTGCTTGTAGAGAAAGCCATTGCCCGAAAAGGTAAAGATAAGGCGATGATGTTCTGCATCCTCGTCCAAGCGAGCCTCTGTAATCGTGCGAACCTTGTCTTCCACACTGGTACCCGAAGCTGTAAAACCGGTGAAATCATGGGTTCCCTCCAACTTTCGGATGGCTGCTTGCATCTTTTGCCACATCCAAAGGATAAGGGATAGTGGGTGGCATAGTGGCGCATCATGGGATTCTTGGGACGACCATAATCCACGATGAAATTCATAGGTCTTGCTGTGCTTCTGGTAGCGCGAGTGAAAGTCATCGGGAACTTGCTCCACCCGGATAAAGTCAATATCCTCTGGGGTTTGGGTATCGAGGGCGAAGCGGAGCTTCTCCTCGTCCCGCGGCTGGGGGAGATCAAAATGGATGACCTGCCCAAGGGCATGGACACCTGCATCCGTCCGGCCTGCTCCATGTATGGTCACAGGATTTCCTTGATTGAGACGCATCAAGGTCTTCTCGATTTCTTCTTGCACACTACGGGCATGCGGTTGGCGTTGGAAACCAGCAAATAGAGTTCCATCGTAAGAAATAGTTGCTTTGTATCGTGTCATGTTTTTATTTTATCAAGTTCATCCAAGCTGAACAAGGCGGAAAAGAGAGAACTGTCCGGGTACAGTTTCCGAGACAAAAAAAGAACCAAGTCTTTCCTTTTCCATGTCTGGAAAATAGAAAAACTTAGTTCAATCGGGGGGCTGATTAGTCTTCTTTCCGTCCTTTGAGACTCATCCCTGTCGCTCCTAAGATTGCTCCAAGCAAAGCCAATCCTAAAATAGACTCTTGTCCAGTCTCAGGAAGCTGATGACTAGACGGTGTTTGATCTTGCATCGGTGCTGGCTGAGCTTCTTCTACTGTTTTTTGTTCTGAAGCGACTGGAGCTGGCTGAGCGTTCACAAGTGGCTTCACTTCAGGGACTACTGGTCTTACTTGATGATGACCTCCTTGATCAACTTGAGGTAAGTCTGGTTGAGGACTTGGACCATCCTGTAAACCTGGAGTCGGAGTGATCACTTCTGCCTCCTTGGTTCCCACTTCCACAATCTCAGCAACAGCTTCTTTCGAAACTTCAGTTCCTAGCACTTGGCGGCTCTCATCAAGGGCAGAAACCGCAACAAATTCACGCTGCTGGCCTTTGACACCTGCTTGAACCACTTTTCGTTCACCCTTGGCTAGTTCTGGATTGGTCCGTTCAACAACTTCAAAATCCAGTTCTTTTTCGACGACTTCCAAGCTTGGTTTGTCTGCTACCAAGGCTCTGACATCATCTTCTGCTTGGCTTCCCACTTGGGTGATTGGTTTCAATTGACTGAGAGCTTGAGTTACCTGTTCAACCTGCTCTGCCACTTTTTCTTGGTGAGCACGACTGATCTTCCAATTTAGCTGGTCTAGCACCGTTGCAAGAGCTGAACGAGATTCCTCAGTGTAGATGGAAAGATCGGTTGGAACATTGGCAAGAGCCGCACGAAGGGCTGTATAGTCAGCTTTGAAGTAGTCCTTATTGTGGTTGGCAAATGCTTCCATGACCTGGAAGACTTCTTCTTCCTTGTATTCATTAGCTGGTTCATCTGCCCAAATTCCCAACATACTTCCGGACACTGGTAATTTCACATCAGGGTATTTGGTTGAAGCTAATTGTTCAAATGGAACAGTTTCTGAATGTTGAAGAGCTTATCGAGTGGATAGCTTTGATCTCCTCTATGGCCCAAAACATAGTACCAGTCCCCGTTTGTATTGAGGAATTTGTAGCCCTTGTCTGCTAGGTACTGTGGTGATGCGAGGTTATAGCCCCACCATCCTTTAGACCAGTAAGAAATCAAGACGTCCTTGTCAAAGGTAACATCATCTTCGTCTCCATAGTAGAAGCCATCGTTAAAGGCCATTGGCTGCAAGCCTTTTTCACGAGCCATAGCAGCGAGACTATTAGAATAGTCCGCAAACTTACCATAGAGCTCATACCATTTGAGGTAGTACCAGCCTTGGGCATTGGTAGCATCATTGGCGTATTCGTCTGTTCCGTAGTTAAAGATCTTAGACTTGCCTTTGAAATAGTCCATGTACTTGCCAATGAGGGCCTTGGTGAAGTTGACCGCTTCTTCGTTGGTCAAATCCATGGTTGTCTTAGAAACCGTATCAAAGGTCGCTTGCGGATGTTCGATACCTAGTTTTTCCATCGCTACCAAGATAGCATCCATATGACCTGGACTATTGACTGCTGGGATCAAGCCAATTCCTTTAGAAGTCGCATAAGCCAACAATTCGTCCATCTCTGCTTGGGTCAAGGCTTGACCATTTGGATCGTCATAGTAGGCTTTGGTTCCTTCGAGAAGGGCCTGTTTCACGTCATCGCTGGCATAAGTCTTGCCATTAGCTTCCACCGTCATATCATCGAGGACGAAGCGCATGCCATCGTTTCCGACAAGGAGGTGCAAGTCAGAGTAGCCTAGCTCACTGGCCTTGTCCACGATTCGTTTCAGCTGATCCAATGAGAAGTATTTGCGTCCTGCGTCAATGGAAATCACCTTGCTCTTAGCTAGTTTTTCAGCAGCTTCCTTGTCTGCCAACTCTTTGGCATAGCTTTCTGTATAGACTAAGGACTCTTGAGCGGCTTTGAGAGAAGCAATCAGTTCCTTAGCTTCTGCTCGAGTCGTCTCTGCTCCTACTCCTTCCAGCGCCTTTTTTGCTGCTGTAAAGGCTACTAGGGATTCTGGTGTGTAGTGGTCCAAATCAGTTGGAGCTTCCGCCAGAGCTTTTTCAACGACTTCAGGATCTGCTACAAAGTAGTCCGCATTCTTATCCGCAAAAGCGTGCATGAGCTTGAAGAGTAGCTCTTTTTTGTAGGTTGCAGATGGCGTATCTGCCCAGGCAGCTACCATCCCACCAATGAAGGGAACCTTAGCCCCATCATTTTTTTGAACAACATCAATCGCTGACTTGGAAATCCCTTCAAGTCCTTGATCGAGATTGTACCAGCCAGATCCAGCCTTATCCCGGCCGAGGACATAATACCAAGCATCATTGGTATTAAGAATTTGATGGCCTAGTTCAGATAGGAATTTTGACGAAGCCACATCATAGCCGTTCCAACCACCTGTCCAATAGGATACAATGATATCCTTATCAAAGGTTCCGTAGGAGGTATCGCCATTGTAGTAGATACCGTCGTTGAAGGCCATTGGTTTCATCTTGTGTTTTTTCACAATAGCCGCTAGATCATTGGCATATTGGATGAATTTTTCGTAGCCTTTATCTGGATAGCCTTCATCTGGCCAATGCTTGCTAGCTTGAAGGACCTGCCAACCATGGGCATCTGTTGCATCATTGGCATATTCGTCCAAGCCGATGTTAAAGATTTCTGTCTTGCCACTGAAATAAGCCGCATACTTGTCCACCAAGGCTTTGGTGAAATCTAGAGCTTTTTGGTTGTCTAAATCGACAGTCCGTTCTGACTTTTTCGTACCAAAGTAATTAAAGTGAGGGTTTTCGATTCCCAATTGCTCCATAGCTGTCAGAAATTGCATCCATGTGCCCTGGGCTATTAATCGTTGGAATGACCCCTATTTTCTTGGATTTGGCATAAGCCAAAATCTCATCCATTTGAGCCTGAGTCAAGGCTGTTCCATTTGGATCATCATAGTAGGCTTTGGTTCCTTTTTCTACAGCCTCTTTGACCGCTTGACTTGAGTAGGACGCGTCTCCTACTTGCAAGGACATGTCATCAAGGACAAAGCGCAAGCCGTCATTTCCCACTAAGAGATGCAAATCGGTATAACCTGTCTTGCTGGCTTCATCAATGATTTCCTTGATTTGATCAGGCGAGAAGTATTTGCGTCCCGCATCAATAGAGATGACCTTTTTCTTGGCCAATTTTTCTTCTTGCTCTGGATCTTTAGCGGGTGTTTCAGTCGCTGCTGTTACTGGAACCGGTTGAGCTGTCCCATCAGCTTCTGTAACAGAGATCGCTTCTTCACGAATCAAGCGATCAAGATCGGATGCGCGCAATTCTCGATCAGGTAGGGTCGGTTGACTTTGCTCGACGATTGGAGCAGGAACAATTGGTTTTTCTACTACCGGCTGAGCAGTTTCCTCCGTAGCAGACTGAGGCAAGTCTCCTTCACTTGGCTGTGTCGGAAGAGTCGTTGCAGGGCTTTCTGTAACGCTCGGCGTATCTGCTGCTACGACTTGACCGCTGGCAAAAAAGCCAACCAGTACCGAAGCAACTCCTACAGCATACTTGCGAATAGCATAACGTGGTTGATGTGATTTCATCAGGACCTCCTAAAATTTGTTGTGTGTAAACGCTTACTTCCAGTCTATCTAGAAAGCAGGCCCTCGTCAAGGCTTCTTTGAAAGGTTCTTTAATTAAGAGAAGAAGCTATAAAATTTTATCCCTATATTTCATTAAAACTAGCGGACACAAAAAAAGAGCTTGGCTGTTAAAACCAAACTCTTTATTGATGTATTCTAAAAACAAACGCTCTTAGTTGCTCATTTCCGTCTCTCGGCACAGTGGTTGATGGCCCAAAACACTGTTTTGAGGCGGCGAATAGGGATTGCGGAGCAAGGCCCTTCCTAATCAACTGTGCGGGGGTACTAAAAAGGTCCTGTGGACCTTTTTTGCCCGAGCCTCAAAATCGAAAAGCGAGGAAGAAATCGAGACTGCGTCTACCGATTTCTGTCTCTTGGCGCAGTGGTTGATTGCTCAAAACACTGTTTTGAGGCGGCGAATAGGGATTGCGGAGCAAGGCCCCTTCCTAATCAACTGTGTGGGGGCAGGACTACGAAATCGAGACTGCGTCTACCGATTTCTGTCTCTTAGCACAGTGGTTGATTGACGGTACTTGAACCTTTCGGTTCTTCGTCCAGTCTAATCAACTGTGTGGGGGCAAAACTACGAAATCAAACTCTTCGAGTTACTGATTTCTGTTTTGCTCCCTATATTGCCCAATCTCCGTTGCGGAAGACTGGGACGCGGGTGCCGTCTTCTCGGATGCCATCGATATCCATTTGGCTTGAGCCGATCATGAAGTCGACGTGGACGTCTGAGCGGTTGAGGCCGGCTGCTTCGAGTTCTTCTTCTGTGAACTCTGCGCCACCTTCTACGCTGGTTGCATAGGCTGCCCCGATGGCCAAGTGGTTAGAGGCATTTTCATCAAAGAGGGTGTTAAAGAAGGTGATGCCTGATTGGGAAATTGGGCTTGGGTCTGGTACGAGGGCACATTCACCCAAGGCACGCGCTCCCTTGTTTTTGAAGACCAAATCTTTCATGACTTGATCGCCTTTTTCAGCTGTGATGTCTACAATTTCTCCATTTTCAAAGGTCACTTTGATGCCTTCGATGATGTTCCCATTGTAGCTAAGCGGTTTTGTAGACGTTACATATCCTTCTGCACGACGGAAGTCAGGAGCTGTGAAGACCTCTTCTGTCGGCATGTTTGGCAAGAAGCCTTCGCCCTGGGCATTGATAGCCCCCGCAGATTCCCAGACGTGGTTCTTCGGCAAGCCAAGAGTCAAATCAGTTCCTGGTGCTGTGTAATGAAGAGCTGAGAATTGTTCCTTATTAAGTGTATCTGCCTTGCTCTTGAGAATAGCTGCATGCTCTTCCCAAGCTTTGACTGGATCTTCTTCGTATACCCGGCAAGTCTTGAAGATTTGGTCCCAAAGGAGATCCACTGCTTCTTCGTCGCTTGCAGCATTTGGAAAGACTTTTTTCGCCCATTCTAAACCTGCTGCTGCAGCAACAGTCCAGCTGACCTTGTTAGATTGAGTAGCGATGCGCATTGGTTTCATAGCCATGCCCAAAGCCTTAGCAGAAGCCGAAAGCTTTTCTGCCTCAACACCATTTAAGGCACCTGGATCAGACGAGCGCACACCTAAGCGACTGGCCTTGTGTTCCAAGAGGTAGTTCATCTCTGCAATCTTGTAGTCAGGCACGTTGTCCAAGCGATCCATCGGTGCATGGAGGAATTTTCTCCCGGGTAGTGAAAATCATCTGCCCATTGGATGATCACTTCATGCGCCCCCAAGGCATAGGCTTCCTTCACGATCAAGTGGGCCAATTCTCTTTGCTCCACATCGATGTTCAAAGCCAAGGTATGACCAGGTTGCACATTGATGCCGTTCGCCACCAACAATTTAGCGTATTTTTCTAAGTTTTCTTTAAAATTTGGTAAAACCATGTTCAATCCTTTTCTATATTAATCTTTTAAGAGTGACAAGAGGTTTGCTACCACGACAGTGGAGCAGACCAGGCCAGTGACTTTTAAAATTGTATCGGTATCTAGCTCTAATTGATAGCTAAATGTTTTTTGAGCAGGTTTGTCTTCTGCAAAAATTTTTTGACTCTCATCGTTCTATTCCTTTCTTAGCATCCTCCTCACCTAGATAGAGACGTCGTGCCTCTGGGCTGTTGGTAAGAATATCGAGATAGGTTTCATAAGCATCGGGCAGGGGCTTTCCCAAAGAGATATCTAGCTCTGGATTCACATTTTTCCCATAGAGAGAGCAGAGATAAAGACGTTCATTGAGCGTCGGAAAGACTTCTAGAGACATGAGCTCAGCCTGACCGACCCGCTCCCAATCTTGCTCTTGGATATCTGGTAGGATATAGGCTTGGAAGAGTCCCATCAGAGGATTATCCTCTGGTTGGCCACTTTCCTTATCCGCCTCAACCAAAGAAAGCCGATGACCAAAACCAGCTACTTGGCGCTCCTGTCCCTTCACCGAAACCGTAATCGGATGCCCTCCCATATGGCTATAAATCCATTCTTTAGGCAGCCGATAATCTAAGAGAGGCTCAAGATCTTTGACAATCGTTACAGGACTAGAGCGTAGAAACTGACGAGTGACTGCTTTACAAAAGAGAATATTCTCCTCTTTCAAGGTCACTCCCTTCCAGCTATTTTCCTCCTTAAAATGGTTAAAAAATACCAGATAGGGCTCTCGCACCATTTGTGCTAAGACATAAACACCATTTCGTAGGCGAATGGAAATGACTTTCCCTGACTTCCAGGATGTTGCTCTTTTTTTCTTTTCTATCATTAACCAACCTCAAACCGAGCGAGGATCGTTGATCCATTAAAACAAATCATCAAAGAGACTGAGCTGGTTGTCTTCTGGCATATTGCCAAGGATTCCCATCTCGTCCATCTTTTCTACCAAGGTTGAGGAGACGCCTCCACGTTTGCGTAACTCTGTTTTAGAGAGGAATTCTCCTTCTTTGCGAGCTCGCACAATCTGCTTGGCTACGTTCTCTCCCAATCCATCCATGGCGACAAATGGCGGGATAAGGGTGTCCCCATCGATAATGAATTCCGTCGCATCACTGCGATAGAGGTCTAGCTTCCCAAACTTGAAGCCACGCTCCCACATCTCATTGACAATTTCAAGGGTGGTGTAGAGGTCAATCTCCACATTGGAAGCTTCGTTGTTCTTACGTTTTTCAGCAATCTCCTTCATTCGCGCTTTTACGGCTTCTAGGCCTGCACCCATGGTCTTGATATCAAAGGCCTTGGCCCGAATGGAGAAAGTAAGCACAGTAATAGTAGAGAGGATGATGCACTTTGAAGTAAGCCACCCGTAGGGCCATCATAACGTAGGCTGCCGCATGGGCTTTGGGGAACATGTACTTGATTTTTCCACAAGACTCGATGTACCATTCAGGGACATTGTTAGCCTTCATGGCCTCGATATAGCCATTGCGCTCTTCTTCAGAAATCTTGAGCCACATGCCTTTCCGCACACGCTCCATGATGGTAAAGGCCATCTTGGGTTCGAGTCCTGCGTGCATGAGGTAAACCATGATGTCGTCCCGACATCCGATTACGGTTGATAGGTCCGCAATTCCCGCCTTGATCAAGTCTTGGGCATTTCCCAACCATACATCGGTACCGTGAGACAAACCAGAAAGCTGGAGCAACTCGGCAAAGGTCGTCGGATGGGTTTCATCCACCATGCCTCGAACAAAGTTGGTCCCAAACTCTGGGATTCCCAGCATACCGGTCGAGGTACCGATTTGCTCCGGTGTGACTCCTAGGATATCGGTCCCTGAGAAGAGGGCCATGACCCCTGGATCATCCATAGGGATATCATTTGGATCAATGCCTGACAAGTCTTGAAGCTTCCGAATCATGGTCGGATCATCGTGTCCCAGGACATCAAGCTTGAGGACGTTCTCATCGATATCGTGGAAGTTAAAGTGGGTGGTCTGCCATTCGGCTGTCACGTCATCTGCTGGATATTGGACCGGAGTGAAGTCATAGACGTCCATATAGTTTGGAATAACAACGATTCCCCCTGGGTGCTGACCGGTTGTCCGTTTGACCCCAGCGGCTCCTTGGGCTAGGCGTTCCACCTCTGCATCTCGGTAGTACTTGCCATAATCTCGCTCATAGCCCTTTACAAAGCCATAGGCCGTCTTGGCAGCCACAGTACCAACCGTTCCTGCCCGGAAGGCGTATTCTTCCCCAAAGATATCCCGGACATCCAAGTGGGCACTCGGCTGATCCTCCCCTGAGAAGTTCAAATCGATATCGGGTACCTTATCCCCATCAAAACCAAGGAAGGTCTCAAAGGGAATGTCTTGGCCGTTCTTACTAAGCTTGTGGCCACAGTTTGGACAGTCCTTATTAGGCATATCAAATCCAGAACCATAGGAACCATCGGTGATGAACTCACTGTACTGGCACTGACCACAGACATAGTGAGGAGAAAGTGGATTAACCTCCGTAATCCCGATCATGGTTGCCACGAAACTGGATCCAACAGATCCCCGTGAACCCACCAGGTAGCCCCGTTCATTGGAACGATGCACCAAGAGTTGGGAAGCCAGATAGATCACGGCGAAGCCATTCCCCAGGATAGAGGTCAACTCTTTTTCAATCCGTAGATCGACAATATCAGGTAGCGGATTGCCATAGATTTCAAAGGCCTTCTGATAGGTCAATTCGGCAACTGTCTCTTCGGCCTTGTCGATAAATGGCGTATAGAGGTCCCCCTTGACCACTTCAACGGGTTCGAAGATTTCTGCTAAAGCGTTAGTATTTTCAATGACCAATTTTCGTGCCAAATCTTCCCCTAGAAAGGCAAATTCATCCAGCATTTCATTGGTTGTGCGGAAATGAGCTTTTGGCAGGGGTGCTGGTTGAGCATTTTCTCCATGACCGATCGTCCGGTTGATCATAGCTCCTTGCCCAAGACTGCGGACAATGATTTCTCGATAGATCTCTTCCTCAGGCTCAAGGTAGTGGACATTTCCTGTCGCCAGGACCGGTTTGCCAAGGCGATCTCCCACCTCAATCAAGCTCTTGATGATGGTCTGGAGCTCCTCCATATCCTTTGACCTGCTCTTTGGCAATGAGGGGCGCATAGATGGCTGGAGGCATCACCTCAATAAAGTCATAATACTTGGCTACTTCGACTGCTGCGTCAACTCCTTGAGAGACAACCGCGTCAAAGACCTCTCCTTCAGAACAAGCCGATCCCAGGATCAAGCCTTCTCGATGGGCATCTAAAACTGTCCGCGGAATCCGAGGAACACCCTCAAAATATTGAGTATTGGAAAGAGAGACCAATTTGAACATGTTTTTCAAGCCGGTCTGGTTCTTGACATAGATGGTCGCGTGTTTGACCCGTGCCTTTTTATAGGAATCTGGACTAATTAGATCCACATTCAACTTAGCTAGATTGGTCACGCCATGTTTTTCTGCGACATCCTTGATAAAGATAAAGAGCAAGCGGCCTGTTGCTTCCGCGTCATAGTTGGCCATGTGGTGGTGCTCCAAGGCAACGCCGAAGCGCTTGGTCAAGGGGCCCAAACCATGACGCTTGTACTCTGGATAAAGGTTACGCGCGAACTCTAACGTATCAATCACTGGCTGAGTGATTTTTGGAAGGCCATGACGCTCATAGTTGGCATTCATGAAGCCCACGTCAAAGGTGGCATTATGGGCAACCAAAACCGCATCCTGACAGAATTCCTGGAACTCCTCCAAGACCTGTTTCAAAGGTTTGGCATTTCGAACATGGTCATCGGTAATGCCTGTCAGATCCGTTGTAAAGGCAGAAATGGGGTGTCCTGGATTGATGAACTCATCGAATTCAGCAATGATATTGCCCTTGTGCATTTTAGAAGCGGCAACCTGAATCAGATCATTGTAAATCGCTGAGAGTCCCGTCGTTTCCACGTCAAAAACCACATAGGTTGCTTCATGAAGGTCTAGATCAACTTCATTGTAGGTAATCGGCACACGGTCTTCGACGATATTGGCTTCCATCCCATAGATGAGTTGGATACCAGCCTTTTTAGCTGCCTTATAGCCATGAGGGAAGGACTGCACATTTCCATGGTCTGTGATAGCCACTGCTTTGTGACCCCATTTGGCTGCTGTTGCGACTAGCTCCTCTACCTCAGGTAGGGCATCCATGGTTGACATATTGGTATGGGCATGGAACTCGACCCGACGCTCACCTTCCGGCATCAGATCCTTGCGCTCGTAGTGGACCACTTCTTGGACATCCTGGACATTCATGGTCAAATCACGTGTGAAATTATTGACCTCGATATTCCCACGGACCCGCAACCAAGAGTTTTTCTTGATCATGTCAAACTTCTGAGCTTCTTCTTCATTTTTAGCCCATTTTTGGAGCGAAAAACTGGAGGTATAGTCGGTCATCTTGAAATTGATCAAGACCCGACCTGTCCGAGTCACCTTGTGCTCAACATCAAAGACCACTCCTTCAAAGACAATGCGGTTCTCTTCTGTCGTGATATCAATCATAGGAGTGACTTCTGCCTTATCCAGCTTGGGCTTGGCCACAGCCTTTTTGGCCTTGAAATCAAAGGCTGGTTTTTCCTCTGCTGGTGGTGGGGCCATTTGAGACAAGGACTCCATGGCCCTCAAGGTTTCTTCATTAGCTGCTTGGAAGATTTGATCCTTTTCAGCCTCGAAGGCCTGCTGGAGTTCTTCTGTCATCTGGTCATCCGCCTCGACCCGACACTGGAAATGAGGAAAACCAAACTTGGTCAATTGACTCGCAAGATTAGGCAGATGGTTTTTCCGGTGGTGCTCCGTATCCACAGATGAAGGGCCACTAATGATCAACTCTTCTCCTTGAGAGCGGACTTGTAGGTGTTGATACATGCTCTTAAAGCCCTGACTCGCACAGGGACCATCTTCAAAAGCCTCCTGATAATAGGCTTGCAAGAGCTCCTCACTAAAAGTTGGATTCTTCACATGAATCTCAAACACCGCTCGATTTCCTGTCTTTGAAAACTCCTCAGCCAAGCGGTTTTTGAGCTCCTGAAAAATCATGATGGGAAGAATTTCGGCAAAAACAAAACGAAATTCCCAAACACGACTGAGCTTATGGACGATGACCTCTTGGATTTCAGCCCCTTTAAAAGCGTCTGATTCACGCATTTCCAAAGGCATTCCCAACTGATTCATTAAGATTTCAAAGCTAGTTGACATGATTTCTCCCTGACGAATTACTAGCCTTTATTTTATCATAATTCGCCTAACTTTTCGACTATAAGAAGATCCTTTCAGCTAGCTGGATCAGCTTACAAAAAAAGAAGGCTAGGATGTTGAGAATCCTAGTCTTCTACCATTGCTTATTTATTTAAAATGGAAAGAGTTTCAAGCAGGTTGTCTGCATGTACTTCAATCGTGTCACCTGAAGCTTTGATTTTCACTTCTACGACACCGTCAGCTGCTTTCTTTCCGACAGTGATGCGGATTGGCAAACCAATCAAGTCACTATCGCTAAATTTAACACCGGCACGTTCGTTACGGTCGTCTACCAAGACTTCGTAGCCAGCCTTGACCAATTGGTCTTCGATCTTGCTTGTCAATTCAAGAGAAGCTTCGTCCTTTGACATTGACTGGAATCAAGTGCACATCAAACGGCGCCAATTCTTTAGGGAAGTTGATGCCCCAAGCATAACGGTATTCACCTTTTAGGCGTCTTGTTAACAAAGAGGCGAGCGTGTTGCTCCATAACGGCTGAAAGGAGACGGCTGACACCGATACCGTAACAGCCCATGATGATTGGCACAGCACGGCCATTTTTCATCCAAGACATCTGCCCCCATACTTGCTGAGTAACGAGTTCCAAGTTTGAAGATGTGACCAATTTCGATCCCACGCGCAAAGTTGAGAACACCTTGTCCGTCTGGAGAAATTTCACCCTCACGCACTTCACGGATATCGACATATTCCGCAGTGAAGTCACGACCTGGGTTGACACCCGTCAAGTGGTAGCCATCTTCGTTGGCACCAACAACCGCATTGCGGCTATCTTGCACCTTGCGGTCAGCGATAATCTTAACATTTTCTGGAAGATTGACTGGGCCAAGGGAACCAAAGTCCGCTCCCAACAATTCTTTCACTTCGGCCTCGGTTGCAGGTTCCAAGAAGTCCGCTCCAAGGTGATTTTTTTCAACTTAACTTCATTGAGTTGGTCATTGCCAACGAGTAGGGCCACAACTGGCTCCTCGTCTGCGATATAAACCAAGGTCTTGATGGTTTGCTCTTCAGAGATATTCAAGAAAGGCTGCGACTTCATCAATCGATTTGACACCTGGTGTTTCCACGCGAGCTACTTCTTCTTCCGTCACAACACGGTTGCTTGGTTTGTAGGCGTTGGTTGCCATTTCCAAGTTAGCTGCATAGCTTGACTCACTTGAGTAGGCAATGGTGTCTTCACCAGAAACCATCCATTTGAGCAATTCTGCCTTGATTTCTTCTTGCACTTCTGCAGGAATCTCGTCAAATGATGCAACAGACTTGTCTAACACCACCCAACGGTCAAGGTCTGTACGCGAAGGAGTAATGGCCATAAATTCTTGGCTATCCTTACCACCCATGGCACCACCATCACCGATGATGGCTTTGAAGTCCAAACCACTACGAGTGAAGATACGCTCGTAGGCTGCCTTGTACTCATCATAAGTTACATCCAAAGCTATCGTAGTTAGCGTGGAAGCTATAACCATCTTTCATGATGAATTCACGCGTACGAAGAAGGCCATTACGTGGACGTTTTTCATCACGGTACTTTAGGCTGGATTTGGTACAAGTTCAGTGGCAATTGCTTGTAAGACTTGACAGAATCACGGACAATCGCTGTGAAAGTTTCTTCGTGAGTTGGGCCCAAGATAAAGTCTGACTTCTCACGATTTTTCAATTTATACAAGTCTTCACCGTAAGTTTCATAACGGCCAGATTCACGCCAAAGGTCCGCACTGAGAAGGGCTGGAGCCAACATCTCAACTGCACCAATCTTATCAAATTCTTGGCGCATGATCTTCTTAGCTTTTTCGATCACACGGTTAGCAAGTGGCAGATATGAATAAACACCTGCAGAGACTTGACGAACATAACCAGCACGGAGCATCAAAGCGTGGCTGATGACCTGCGCATCACTTGGCATTTCGCGAAGTGTTGGAATAAGCATTTTACTTTGTTTCATTCAGATTCATTCCTTTTCTATTTCAAAAATAATTTCATAATATCGTTCCAAGTAACGGCAATCATCAAGATAACCATGACCGCCACTCCAGCAAGGGTCAAGTAGGTCTCTACCTCCTGCTTGAGTGGTTTTCCGACGAACCAGCTCGATCAGATTGATCAAGATTTTTCCACCATCCAAGGCCGGAATGGGGATCAAGTTAAAGATTCCGATATTGATGGACAACATGGCCATCAGGGACAGGATAGCTGGAAGTCCAAGCTCCGCTGCTTGCGAACTCGCTTTGTAGATCGCTACCGGACCACCCAACTTGTTCAAACTAAAGTGGAAGATGATATCCTTCAAGGCCGTTAAGATACGAGTTGCTGTGTACCAAGTATCTGTCACACCTGACAGAAGCTTATCGAAAAAGCCCGTCTTGACAGCATTGGTCACACCGATATAATAGCGTCCACCATCTTCTTCTGGTTGGACCGTCACTTTTTGAGTCTTCCCGTCTCGTTCATAGGTGATCGTTACTTCTGGATTTTTTCCTTGGTTACGGGTTGCCTTCTGGACTGAATCTGTCAACTCATCCCAGTTGGAAACCTTGTATTCATTGATCTGAACGATCTGGTCATTGTCTTTTAGACCAGCCTTAGCTACCACTCCTTGAGGAACAACCTGAACATGGTTGCTATAGTAGTCCACTGCTCCTCCTCGCATAAAAGCTAGGAGAGAGTACACAATAATACTCAGGATAAAGTTGTTCATGGGACCCGCAAAGTTGGTAATGAGTCGTCCCCAGATACTAGCATTTTGATACTGCACATCCAGAGGAGCAATCCGTACTTCTGTCCCATCTTCCTCAACGATGGTGGCATCATGGTGGACGGGATAGGTCTTGGTCTCTTCGATGACGATTCCTGTGATTTCAAGTTTATCCTCAAAATCAAAATCTGTGACATTCATGGGGAGAGCCGTCTGGTCGATATTTTTCCCAGAAAGGTTGATCCGAACAACTGTTCCCTCAGGGTTCAAAGTTAGACTGACAGGAGTTCCTGTCTTAATCTCTGTCGTATCTTCGCCCCAGCCTGCCATTCGGACATAGCCCCCCAATGGAAGAATTCGAATAGTATAGGCTGTTCCGTTTTGCCTACATGGGCAAAAATCTTGGGCCCCATCCCAATCGCAAACTCGCGAACAAGGATGCCTGATTTCTTTGCAAAATAGAAATGGCCGAACTCATGTACCAGGACAATGACGCCAAAAATGATAATAAAGGCAATAAATTGCATACACGCTCCTTCGTTTTATCTGATGATAGGGATGACTTCTGTTTAAAACAGACCAAAGAATAGCATCAGTGGGAAAACAAAAATCAAGCTATCAAATCGATCCAAGACACCACCGTGACCAGGAATAAAACGGCCAGAGTCTTTCACTCCAAAATGGCGCTTGATGGCACTTTCGACTAGGTCACCAAACTGAGCTGCTATACTGAAAAGAATGGTAAAGAGAATCATGGTCACCCAACCGTAAGAGCCCGCAACGGTACGATCTAGCATCATAAAGATCATCGTCACAACGACAGCACAAGCAATCCCGCCTAGACTTCCTTCAACAGTCTTGTTAGGTGATACTCTTGGCAAGAGTTTTTTCTTACCGAACTGGCTCCCAATAAAGTAGGCCCCTGAATCCGTAGCCCAAACAATAAAGAGGGCCAAGAGAATCTTATCTACACCTGCTAAGCGTGCTTGAATCAAAGCATGGAAACCAAAGCCAACATAAAAACTTGAAGCAATCGGATAGACAACCTCGTCATAGGTATAGCCTTGCGCCAAGACAGTCGTCCCCATCAATAATAAGACCAAAAGGCCATAGGCGATGAAATTGCCACCTGCTGGCAAGAAGGGAAGGTAACTCTCTAAAGGCAGCGCCAACACAAGAGCTGCTAGCATGGCCAAGGCTCCTTCGATGGTTTCAGTCTGCAGACCTTTCATCTTCAACAATTCATGAACACCCAACATAGCGATGAGTCCCACTACAATCTGGAACACAAGGCCTCCCATAAGGACAACTGGGATAAAGAATGCTAGGGCGATTCCTCCAAAAATCACTCGCTTCTGTAAATCTTTTCTCATCTATTTCTCTCCTATACACCACCAAAACGTCGATGACGATGGCTGTATTCTTCTATTGCATCATGCAAGGCCTTTTCTCCAAAGTCAGGCCACATCACATCGGTAAAGTAAAGCTCACTGTAGGCTGCTTGCCAAGGTAAAAAGTTACTCAAGCGAAGCTCGCCACTCGTCCGAATAATCAGATCAGGATCTCGCAAGTCCTTGGGTAGACTACTGGTATACAAATAATTGGCAATGGTCTCTTCTGAAATATCACCCGGATTTAAGTGCGCATCGAGAACTTCCTGGGCGATTTGTTTGACTGCTTGGGTCAGTTCCGCCCGTCCTCCATAGTTCAAGGCAAAATTCAAAATCAAGCCTGTATTGGAGTGAGTTAACGCCTCTGCCTTTTCCAGAGCCTCTAAGGTTTCCTTCGGAAGACGAGAAACCTCGCCAATCATCTGGATCTTCACATTATTTCTATGAAGTTCTGGAACAAAAGCGATCGTAAAATTCAACTGGAAGATTCATGATAAAAGCTCACTTCCTGTTGAGGACGCGTCCAGTTTTCAGTTGAGAAAGCATAGACCGTTAGGGCTTGCACTCCCATCTCCTTAGCTGCGATGGTTACTTCTTGCAGAGCCTCCATGCCAGCCTTTGTGGCCAAAGACACGAGGTTGCATCCGTTTTTTGGCCCAACGACCGTTCCCATCCATGATGATTCCAATGTGCTTGGGCACTTCTAGGGGAACACTTAATTTTTCTTTCTTTTTAAAACGAAACATGTTTTTCTACCTATTTCACTGTTTTTATCGCTTCATTATATCATAAATCCGCTTAAAATGGCAGTCTAGCCCCTTTTCTAGGGGGCATCTAGCTAAAAATGAAAAAAGCGACCCTTTGATCGCTCTTTCTTATTATTCACCGTCGATGATAGAATCTGAGTCACCAGCGCCTTCAACTGCACCAGCTGTCACTCCTTCTGAAACTGGCAAAACTGTTTTAATAGCTGTCAATTCAAATGTGAGGTATACGCCATCCACATCCAAGACAACGGTTTTACGTTCAGTGTCTACTTCATCAACTGTTCCATACAAACCACCGATGGTAATCACTTCATACCCTTTTTGAAGCTTGTTCAAGCTTTCCATCCGTTTTTGGTATTGTTTCTTTTGGCTACGGCTCATGAAGAACATCATTCCGACCATTAGCGCAAGCATAAATAGCAAGGTTGTACCACTTTGCATCCCATTTCTCCTTTTTAAATCATATATGCTCTACTATAGCAAATTTTATAGGTATTTTCAATACGAACCCTTGATTTTCAAAAAAATAAGTCCTTAGATGGAGGTGTCCAGCCACTATTCGATCCGGACAGCTTTTCTAGTGCTTTCTTTTTTAGAAAAAGAAAAAACCATAAAAAATAGGTTTTTACTAATCGATTGTGATTCCATATTTTTCATGATTTTTATCATACCATTCAATCAACAACATCGCTGTTTGATAGGTAATGTTTTTAATTTTACTGGTTCCTTTTGTCAAGGTAGCTAGACTCATCTTACTAATATCTGTCTCAGTTGCTACTCTATAACTTGTCACCTTTCCATCCACCATCAATTGAACGACAGCTTCAACTTTCTTATAATCTTTTGTCGAATAAATATCAATTGGATTTTTCATAAAATCATCCTATCCCCTTAAATTTAGTCTTTTATATATTATATAATTTATTTGTTCATTTATATGGAAATCTTGCTTACAGACGCTTTCTAAGGCATTTTCATGCTGTATTTAGCATCAATTCATGAAAAAAACATACCTATTTTTTATCATTTTTCACTTTCTGGGAAAAAAAACGATAAAACTATACCTTATATATTTTTCTTTTATTGACATAAAAAAGGCTAAGAATTTCTTCTTAGCCTTCTTTTTCAAACTGATTTTCTCTCGTTTATGGTGCTAGATGTCCTAGTTATTCTTCTGAGTTTGTATTCTCTTTAATAACCAATTCTCCATCTTCCATATCCGCTAACAAGTGTTTAGCATCAAGGTGATCCAAGTGGAAGTCGGTCACCTTATCACGGATTTGTTGTTCAACCACCCGACGGAGTGGACGTACACCCATGACTTCATCATAGCCTTCTTCTGTCATGTATTCTTTGGCAGCATCGCTCACTGTCAAGTCGATGTCTTTCTTAGCAAGAGTTTTGTTCACTTCTACTAACATCAAGTCAACAATCTTAGAAAGGTCTTCCTTGCTCAAGTGTGAGAATTCAATGACAGCGTTGAAACGGTTCAAGAATTCTGGACGGAAGAATGGTTTCAAACGATCCATGAGTTCTGGTTTGTCCGCATCTTCTGTCAAGTTGGCTTCGTAACCAAAGCCAGCATTTGAAGTAGCAATAATTACGGTATTCTTGAAGTTAACAGTGTTTCCTTGACCGTCTGTCAAACGACCATCATCCAATACTTGAAGGAGAAGGGTAATCACTTGAGGATCTGCCTTTTCAATCTCATCAAGAAGGACGATTGAGTATGGGTTGCGACGGACGCGTTCTGTCAAGGTATTATTGTTGTCATCGTAACCAACATAACCAGCAGTGGTACCGATCAATTTAGAAACGGCTGTACGATCGCTGTATTCTGACATATCCAAACGGATGATAGCATCTTTGGTACCGAACATATCAAGGGCCAATTGTTTAGCCAACTCAGTCTTACCGACACCAGTAGGACCTACGAAGAGGAAGCTACCGATTGGGCGGTTTCCTTCGTCAAAGCCTGCACGGTTCCGACGGATCGCTTTTGCAACGGCTTCAACAGCCTTATCTTGACCGATAACTTTGGTTTGCAAACGGTGACCCATATCTTTCAAGCGTTCGATATCAGTTGCACCCATTTGTGATACTGGAATACCAGTCATCCGTTCGACAGACTCTGCTACGTCATTGACAGTTGCCGTCACCTTGTGATCTTCTGTATGGTTTGCAATTTGTTTTTCAAGTTCTTCGATCCGAATTTTTGCATTAAGGGCTGCTTCGTAATCTTCTTTAGCAGCTGCAGCTTCTTGTTTCGCTTTTTCTTCTTCAATTTCATGTTCCACAGCATGGACATCTGTCACTGGGTGTTGAGCTGCCAAGTGAGCAGCTGTCACATCGACCAAGTCAATGGCCTTATCAGGCAAACTCCGTTGTGGAATGTATTGAACAGAGTAATCAACGGCAGCTTTCAAAACTTCATCTGGCAAGACAACATTGTGGTGTTGTTGATACAGTTCACGGATTCCTTGGAGGATCTTGAAGGTATCTTCAGCAGATGGTGCATTAACTTTTGACTTCGTTGAAACGACGAGCAAGGGCTGCGTTTTTTTCAAGATGGTGTTGCGGTATTCATCTTGAGTGGTTGCCCCAATCACGGTCAATTCCCCACGTGAAAGAGCTGGTTTCAAGATATCCGCAAGACCTTTAGATCCTTGACCATCTCCCTGTGCTACCAGCACCAAGGATTTGATGGATTTCGTCAAAGAAGAGGATGACATTGCCCATGGCTTTGACTTCTTGGATCATATTTTGGATATTTTCTTCAAAGCTACCACGGTATTGCGTACCAGCTTCTAGACCAGAAATATCAATCGAAATGATTTCTTTGTTCTTGATGGCTGCTGGGACATCCCCATTCACGATAGCTTGGGCCAATCCTTCTACAACAGCTGTCTTACCAACACCCGCATCCCCTACAAGGACAGGGTTATTCTTGGTACGACGAGACAAGATTTCAGCTGTTTCTTGAATTTCTTTGTTGCGTCCGATGACCGGATCCAATTTTCCTTCACGGGCTTCTTCAGTCAAGTTGCGGCCGAGCTTCGCAAGGATCCCATCTTGTTTCATACCTTTACCTTGTTGCTGTTGCACGGGCTCACTTCCTTCGGTTGGAAGTTGACCAGTTTGACGGTAAATGGCGAATTCTTCAGGTGTTACTTCACGACCATTGATCATGTAGCGACGGCTTTCAGAACGAAAACCACCCATGTTTCCCATTAGTTGATTGAAAAGATCATCCATATTGTTAAAGTTGTTGTTCATATTTGTTACCTCTAATTTACATAATTTTAATTTGTTCTTGAAAATGAGTAGCTGAATTGGCTACTTTAATTCTGTTTACATAATTTTATTTTTGACTTTTTAAAATGAATAGCCTCGAGGGCTAGGATCTTGTATTTCTTCTTTTTATCAATTAGTTTTCTATATTTTTGGAAATAGCATCTTACCATCTCCTTTCCACTATTGATCCTGTAAACTTTTGAGATTTTCTCAACCTCTTTTTGTTTACATAAATTATTATAAACCCAGGATGAGTTTTTTTGTCAACACTTTTTTTACATAATTTTTTTAAAAAATATTGTTTACTTTTTGATTGAATCTAGGTAAAATAATTATAAAAATTAATAATTAAGGATATCATCATGGGGATTTATAAAGGGAAAGATATTGAAGAAGCTATTAAAAAAGGGCTTAAAGATTTAAATGTCAAAAAAGAAGATGCTACAATCAAAATCCTTGAAGAAGGAAGTGGAGGCATATTCGGATTATTTTCTAAAGAAGCCGAGGTTTCTATCACTCCACTATCTAGTGAGGAGATACGGAAACGAGATCAGTTGAAAAAGCTACAACTTATTGGAAGTATCGCTGGTGCCATCTTGCTTATTGTAATAACAGGCTTACTCATCCTTTTTGGTCCTAAGGATGATACATCAAAATCCGCCAAACAAGCAACCCATAGTTCAAAAATCATGAAACAAACTACTGATACTACATCATCTAGTATAAAAACTGAAAGCAACTCTTCAGAAAGTTCCAAAACAAGCAGTTCAGAAACGCTGTCCAGTTCTTCCAGTGCTAGTAGTTCCTCTAGTACTCCTCCTAGTACTCCTTCTATCTTCACTGCTGAAAACAACACAGAATTTGCAACAATTCTACAAACTGAAGATCCAGATAAAATCAACGAATTCGTTAATAAATATAAAGGACAAGTGGTGGAATTTGATGGCTACATCGCTGACATTGCTTCTAGCGAGGGTCGAAAAACATATTTGGATATCCTCATCTACTCAGGGAACTTTATGGGGAAAGATAATGCAAAACCGAGCCCATATTTTAAACTAGCTGAAGTGCGTCCATCAGTAGACCCTGCTTTTAATCCATTCAATGGGAATGATATTTCCGAAGACCAAAACGTTCATATTAAGGCAAAAATCAGCGGATACTCTCTAAATCAACAACTTTTATACATGAGCGTCATTGAAATAAGTCCTCGATAAGGTCACAACCATAGCTTTTTTTAGCTATGGTTTTTTAGTGTTTTACAAATAAACAAAACCTTCCGCAAATTCCTTCTGATGCTACACATCCTTCCCTCTTAAAATATGGTATACTAAAGAAAAAGGAGGTGCCTATGTCTTCCATTCGTTTAATTGTCAGTGATATTGACGGAACCATTCTAGACCAGCAGCATCAGGTCGATCCCGACCTCATCGAACTCATCCCCCAGCTCCAAGAAAAAAAGATTCCTTTTATCTTGGCATCGGCTCGTTCTCCTATCGGGATTGCTCCTATCGCAAGAAGATTGGGCGTCCATCAGGAACCGATCGCGTGCTACAATGGAGCTCTCATCGTCAAGGGAGATGAGATTCTATTTGAACACAGCCTGGACAAAAATGAGATCCGCACCTTCCTCCATCGTGTGGAAGAACTAGATCCCAGCATTTCGATCAATTGTTATAGTGGGTCAGTCTGGTTTAACTCCAGAGAGGATCAGTGGACTCAAGTTGAGGCTTCGATTACTGGTGAGACGCCACAGATACAGCCACTTTCTCAGACCCTCTCTGACGATGTTCTCCATCTACACAAATTGCTCTTGATCGGCGAGACTCAGAACATTCAAGAACTCTATCAGAAGCTGGATCCACAAGAATTTCCGCAGACTGCCTTCTACCTTTCAAAGGAAAACTACCTAGAAGTCACCGCCAAGTCCGTCTCAAAAAGAGATGCTGTCCTTGAACTGGCTGCTTATTACCAGGTCCCGTTGGAACAGGTCATGACCATCGGAGATCACTTCAATGACCTCCCTATGATTCGTCTGGCTGGACTTGGAGTTGCCATGGGAAATGCTCCTGAAGCCGTCCAAAAGGAAGCTCAAGTTGTCACCAGCAGTAACCAAGAGCACGGCGTAGCAAAAGCAATCCAAGAGTATGTTTTACCCCCATCAAACAAATAACCCATGAAGTTTCATCCTTCATGGGTTTTTATACCCCTTCTTTCTTATGACTCGCTTTTTTTAAGCTAGACTTGGACAAAGAAAAAGAAGCTAGGACAAGTTCCTAACTTCTTTTCATCTCTATTCTACTGTTACGGATTTAGCAAGGTTGCGTGGCTTATCCACGTCGAGTCCACGGTGAAGGGTTGCAAAGTAAGCGATCAATTGGGTTGGTACCACCATTGAGATTGGTGAGAGGTAAGGGTGGACCGTTGTAAGGACGATGTCGTCTGTATCTTTAGCAACATTTTCTTCTGCGATGGTAAGAACCTTAGCGCCACGTGCTGCCACTTCTTGGATATTTCCACGAGTGTGGTTGGCAAGGACTGGATCTGACAAGAGGGCTAAAACAGGTGTTCCATCCTCAATCAAAGCAATGGTTCCATGTTTGAGTTCTCCAGCCGCAAAACCTTCACATTGGATGTAAGAGATTTCTTTGAGCTTGAGACTTGCTTCCATGGCTACATAGTAATCTTGGCCACGTCCGATGTAAAAGGCATTGCGTGTTGTTTCAAGAAGGTCACGAACCTTGCTATCAATCAATTCCTTCTCTGAAAGGGTTGATTCGATAGACTGAGCCACGATAGACAACTCGTGAACCAGGTCAAAAGCTTGAGCTTTAGCATTCCCATTTGCTTCACCGACTGCTTTTGCCAAGAAGGCAAGAGCTGCGATTTGCGCCGTATAAGCTTTGGTTGATGCTACAGCAATTTCAGGTCCTGCATGAAGAAGCATAGTATGGTTGGCTTCACGAGAAAGAGTGGATCCTGGCACATTTGTCACTGTCAAGCTTGGAATCCCCATTTCATTGGCCTTAACCAAAACCTGACGGCTATCAGCTGTTTCACCAGATTGACTGATAAAGATGAAAAGTGGCTTCTGGCTGAGAAGTGGCATCCCATAACCCCACTCAGATGAAATTCCAAGTTCAACTGGTGTATCTGTCAATTCTTCCAACATCTTCTTAGAAGCAAATCCTGCATGGTAAGATGTTCCAGCTGCAAGGATGTAGATGCGATCAGCGTCTTGAACAGCCTTGATGATGGCTGGGTCTACCACTACTTTGACCAGCCTCATCTGTGTAGGCTTGGATGAGCTTACGCATCACTGTTGGTTGCTCATCAATTTCTTTGAGCATGTAGTAAGGATAGGTTCCCTTTCCGATATCAGACAAGTCAAGCTCAGCAGTATAGCTAGCACGCTCACGGCTGTTGCCATCGTAGTCTTGCACTTCAACGCTATCAGCTTTCACAATTACCAACTCTTGGTCATGGATCTCCATATATTGGTTGGTTTCACGAATCATGGCCATAGCATCTGAGCAGACCATGTTATAGCCTTCTCCAAGACCAATCAAAAGTGGTGATTTGTTCTTGGCCACGTAGATGACATCTGGATTTTCAGAGTCAATCAAAGCAAAGGCATAAGATCCACGGATGATGTGAAGGGCTTTTTTGAAAGCTTCAAGTACTGACAAGCCCTCTTCTTCCGCAAATTTTCCAATCAAGTGCACTGCGATTTCAGTATCCGTTTGTCCCTTGAAGTGGTGACCTGCCAGGTATTCTTCTTTGATTTCGAGATAGTTTTCAATCACACCATTGTGCACCAAGACAAAACGTCCTGTCTCAGAGCGGTGCGGGTGAGCATTGTCTTCTGTTGGTTTCCCGTGAGTGGCCCAACGAGTATGTCCGATACCAGTTGTTCCCTCTACTCCAGCTGTCTTGGCAGACAATTCTGCAATACGACCAACCGCTTTCACCAAATGGTTCTCAGCACCACCTAGGACAAAAATCCCCGCAGAATCATAACCACGGTATTCGAGCTTTTCAAGCCCTTGAATCAAAATATCCGTTGCATTTGTATTTCCAACAACACCAACAATTCCACACATAGTATATACGACACAGACAAGCTGTGCTTTCTCCTTCTATAAAAATGAAAGAAAATAGGTATCCGTACTTGAGTTCCCTTATTTTCTTAGCCAATTTATAAAATTGGTCTAGTCTGATTCGATAGAAAAATTATCAGCGGAGTCAGTATACAATGCTTTTTTCTGTTTGTCAACCTTCAAAATATCAAAAATTGGTCTAGTTAAGAAAGGATTAAGAAAAACCTACCAACTTTTTTAGTGATAGGTTAGGATGATTGGCTTATTTTTAGATCGTCATTGATGCCAACTGATCTAAATGCCTATCGAGTAATTGTATAAGTTTTACTTCATTTTTTTGATCTTTTTAATCATCAAATCAACTCCCAGCAAAACAACTATAATAATCGAAAGATAAGCAAGCATGAAGTGATTCGATAGATGTTCCCCACTCGCATTTTGCAAGATAATCCCATAAGATTCTTTGTAGTTCGTAATTACTGTAGACGGTGCATGATCAAAGACTTTACTAATTGCATCTTTCATTAAAATCTGTTTTAGTAGTGCATTCACTTGTGTCAAAGGGAACCAGGACATGACCTGTTGCAAGCTTTCTCCTACGGATCCAATCGAAAGATAAACACCTGAAATGAATCCGATAAAAGTTCCAACTATTGTACTCAAAGTTGTAAATGCTGAACTGGTTCGAATAAAAGCTAGGATTGGCAGAATAATAGTTGCAGACAACATCGTTCCCATTGTGACAACTCCTAAAATAGATAAGTAGTCCATCATAGAATAGTCAAGAAGAGCACTAAAACCATTAAACATACCAATTGCAAAGATACAAGAGAACATGGTCATAATAATCCCAAATAAAATCGCAAAGACCGCATACGATAGTTCAATTTTTAAAGTTAGAAACTGGACTGACTTTAAAGTCCTCACTCAACTTCTTTTCTCTATCCGAAACCATCACTCCAAATGCACCAAGAGTACTGGTCATTGAAATAATGGTCGTTAAACCTGAGATTAACCAATAATTGACCATCTGGATGGTGTCCGTAGAAGCGGTATCACTATTCAAAGCCTCCTTGATGGCATCAATCTGAATTTGTCCTAAAAAAAGACTTGATAAACCAAGATCAAGATGATGACCGATAAGAAGGACATAAAGAAAGCTAAGCGATCTCTTGTATAGACTTTCCGATTTCTAGAGATTAATTCAAGCATTCCCTTCTCCTCCTTTAGATCTTAGTAAGTTCAAATAAGCTGCTTCTAAATTTGAATATTCTACATTAAATGTTTCAATAATTGATTTTCCTTGATTTTCTGCAATAATTTCCATCATCTCTTCAACGGAAACATCCTTACATACGACTTCTGCCTCCGAAAGGATCTGACACTTATTAGCAAACTTAGAGACAGATAACGAATTGACTGGTTTACCAGGTTTTAACGTAAGATTCAGGTTAGTGGTTGAATGCTGTTTAATAAAATTGGCAATATCTCCTGAATAGTACAAGTTCCCTTCAATTAAGACATTTAAGACATCACAAGCAGCCATCTCTTCTAAATAGTGTGTAATTAGAACGACTGTCATATTATCTTTCTTATTCAACTGATTAATCGCTTCCCATAAATCATGACGAGATTGTGGATCTAAACCAGTTGTTGGCTCATCTAATAACAGCAAAGACGGTTGTGGCAATAACGCTCGGGCAATATCTACTTTTCGTTTTTGTCCTCCTGATAAACTGCCATAGTTTTTCTTTTTAAGAGTGGCTACATCCAAATAGGATTGCAGATCTCTAATACGCGTTTGTACTTGTGATTTTGATAAGCCGTACAAGGCTCCACGCGAAATCAAATTTTCCTCTACCGTTAAGTTATCATCTAGACGATTGCTTTGAAATACAATACCGATATGTCGATAAAAATCTTTCGTTGACAAGGATTTTCCATCTACTTCCCAAAAAATCTCTCCTGAACTTGGCTTGAAATTCTGAATCAACAAATTAAAAAGCGTTGTTTTTCCAGCTCCATTTGGTCCAAGAAGTCCATAAAATTTACCTTCCTCAAGAACTAAATCAATTCCTTTCAAAGCCTCAAAGGAACCATAGCTTTTCTTTACATTGTGTAATCTAATTTCCATTTTCTGACACCAAGATCCTTTTTTCTTTCCTTGTACTCTCAGTATATCCAATTTCTATCCTCTAACGTGAGGACATTCATGTCCAGTCTAACCATCATTTTCACCAAAAAAACCTGTGAAGATTCACAGGTTTTCAATATTCATTTTATATTTTTTTGAGAACAACAGACGAAAGGATAAAATACTTCTCTATACCTCAGTGTAGTTTAGACCTTTTTTTGCAAGGTCCTCTTTCCATTCTTCTTGCATGTTTCTCTTCACTAGATCCTCAGATAACAAATCAGCCATCAAGCATACTTTTTGATAATCATTTTTTGCTTTTTCTAAGTCATCTTCTATAAATAAAGCAACTTTCCAATTTAAAGCATAAACAAAAATATTATCCTGAAAATCATGTCTCTTTGTCATAATATCATTTAAGGCTTTAACAATGTCTGGCAATCTGTCGTATATCCCATAATGGGCTAACACACCTGCAGCTGAGATAAGAGTGTTTTGTAGTATTTCCAACTCTGATAAGGGGAAATAATCTATCGCAAGTAGGATTTTCTCTACTAAGTGTATAAATTCATCTTGATCAAAGGCTCCCAAAGCCAAAGAAAGCAAGCGCAATTTGATAATCTCCACATCGTTGAGACTTAACTCTTTTTTTCTTCATGGCTTGCTCTAGATACTCATCTAATAAACCTTGATCAAAAGAAGGATTTTTGGATCCAATCATATCAACCGTGGCTTGGGCGACCTGGACAGACAGTTTTTCTTCCTCTGGCAGGTTATCAAAATAGTTTTCGTAAATATCCTCAATAATTTCTTCATGCCGATGAAGACGATCTTGATCTCCATAATGGTATAACGTTCGTAGTTGATATTTCAGGTTCAGATATTCTGCAGGCAATTCCAAACTAGTTTGATTCGTTAGCGTATCTAGGGAGACACCTAGTTGTTCAGCAATATACTTCGCTGTTGCAATCGTTGGCAAAGACTGACCCTTTTCAATTCGCTGGAGTTGGCGCGTCGTTAATAGGTCCTCAATACCACAGATTGCTTGTCTACTTAATCCCTTACTTTCACGTAGAGTTTGTACTTTTTGTCCTAGTTCTGTTTTAAAATCCATCATACAAGCTCCTTTTCTTCTGATTTCATTATAGCACATATTGAAGTTGAAGGGTTTTGAACCTTTTCCAGCACTAAATGAAAAATCGGAAATGAAGAATGCCGTCAGAAACATCTGCATCTGATGGAGTTCCACACTTCCGAAAATAAAACTAGTCAGTCATTTACTGAAATGAACGGGCCTATCGTACTTAGATAACAGAATCCTCAAAAACTTACTCTTCAAATCCATTCTGCTGGCTCAATTCACGGAACCAATGACCGGATTTTTTCAGGCGTCTTTCTTGAGTGGCTAGGTCTAATTCGACAAGGCCATAGCGGTTTTTATAGCCATTGAGCCAAGACCAGCAGTCGATAAAGGTCCACATAAGGTAGCCCTTACAGTTGGCCCCATCTTGGATAGCTCGGTGCAATTCACGCAGGTGGTCTTTGACGAAGTCAATCCGGTAGTCATCTTGGATTTCCCCGTTTTGACGGAATTTTTCTTCCCCTTCAACTCCCATTCCATTCTCTGTTAGGAGCCATTCGATGTTGCCGTAATTTTCTTTGATATTTTGGGCAATATCGTACAAGCCCTGCTCATAGATTTCCCAACCTCTATGTGGATTGATCTTTCTTCCTGGCATGACATAAGGTTCGTAGAACTGCTCAACCAGCATAGGAGACTCTGGGTTTGGCGCATAACGAGGCGCAGAGACCCGCATGGGTTGGTAATAGTTGACCCCTAAGAAGTCAACTGTATGTTCTTTGATTAGCTCTAAGTCACTTGGATCCACTTCTGGCAAGAGAGCACGCTCCCGCAAAATCTCTACCAACTCTGGTGGGTAGGTTCCAAGAACAGACGGATCGAGGAAGGATTTGGCTTGGAAGAGTTCAGCGATTCGTGCCGCCTTGACATCTGCTGGATGCTGACTCCGCGGATAGGCTGGCGTCAAGTTTAAGACCACTCCAATTCGATAGTTTGGATCCACCTCATGACAGGCCTGAACAGCAAGGCTACTTGCCAACTGGGTATGGTAGGCAACTTTAACTGCTGCAGCAGCATCCACCTTATGTGGGTAATGGGCATCATAAAAGTAACCAAACTCTACAGGAACAATGGGTTCATTAAAGGTGATCCACTGATCGACCAAGTCTCCATAGGTTTCAAAGCAGAAACGAGCATAGTCGCGATAGGCGTAGACCGTCTCCTTATTTTCCCAGCCATCTCCTTCTTCTTGCAAGGCAAAAGGAAGGTCAAAGTGATAGAGATTGACCATCAAGTGAATACCTTTGGACTTGATGCGTTCAAAAACTTGGCGGTAAAAAGCCACTCCTACTGGATTGACTTCTCCACGTCCTTTAGGGAAAATTCGAGACCATTGGATAGAAGTCCGAAAGGCAGTATGCCCAGTCTCGACTAGAAGCTCAATATCTTCTTCCCAATTTTCATAAAAGGTCGAAGTTAAGCCGGGTCCTTCTTGGAAGCGAAAGCGATGAGGCTCTACCTGGTACCAGTAGTCCCAGAGGTTTTCTCCCTTGCCATCTCCGGCAAAGCGCCCTTCTGTCTGTGGACCAGATGTCGAAGTCCCCCATAAAAAATCTTTTGGAAAGTTGATCATGTGTTTATCCTCTCTCATTGTCTTCCTCTCTATTATACTCCCTTTCAGCCCTCTTCCTAGAGACTATTTTCAGTCATTTTTACGCAGATTATAGAAAAAACACGCTAGCTATCAGAAGACCCGATTTCTAACGTGTTTTGTTTCCATTATAGTTTATTAACGACATAATCAAAGAGAGCCTTGTCTCCTTCACTTATCTGATAACGCAGTTCTGGATGCCACTGAACCCCGAGAAAGGCTGTCCCGTGGGATGATTGCACCGCTTCGATGATCTGATCTTCAGGACTAACAGCAATCACTTCTAGATGAGGAGCTAGATCCTTGATCGCTTGATGGTGGTAGGAGTTGATCTGACCAACTTCTCCGAATAAGTCCCGCAAAATGCTTCCTTCAACTGTTTCGATTGAATGACTAGTTTCGCTGGCAGGATTTCCTGCCAGTGATGGTCGATATCTTGGTAAAGTGTCCCGCCCATGGCTACATTGTAGAGCTGCATGCCTCGGCAAACCGTAAAGATGGGCTTCTTAGCAGCTACTGCTTCCTTGATCAAGGCCAACTCGAAAAGGTCACGCTCGAGCAAGTAATCATCACTAACAATCTCCTTCTCTGCTCCATAAAACTGAGGAGAAACATGCTGACCACCTGTGATGATCAGCTTGTCAATCAAGGAAATATAGTGCTCAGCCGTTGCTGGGTCTCCAATCGGAAGGATGAGGGGGATGCCCCCCGCTTCTTGAACCCCCTGGACAAAGCCTGTCGGTGTATAACTGAGGTACATTCCATCTTCTTCACGGAAAGGGCGTTGATTGCCCGTAATCCCAATCACTGGTTTCTTCATCGCTAATTCTCCAATCTCTTCATAACTAGTATAATTCCTTATTTTATCATACTCCAAAGGTGACTTTCAACTTTTTTCATAATTTTGAAAAATAATAAGAGATTTTTCTAGAATTTTTTTACGAATAATACAGGTGAAAAAAACAATTTTTCTTCAAAGAAAGGAGAAGATAGATGAACACAATTTCTATTCATTCTGATGACATACTATCAGATCATGAACTAGCCACTATTCAAGGTGGATTTATCCCAGCTGTAATCGCAGGGATAGCTACATGGAAAATTGCTACAGCTGCTGTCAGTAGTATTGGACTCGTTTTTGCTGCAGGAGCAGGACTAGGATATCTAGCTAACCGTCCATAGGTAAGAACGATGAAAAAAAGACGCATATTCCATATCATCACGATATCTACCTTACTTTTTTCTAGAATCTTTTTAGCAGTTCTACAAATCTTACGCGACCTTCACTATCTCACACTCCCATTTGAAACTTATGGAGTGAGTGATTTACTTTCTGGGATTCTTATTATGTGGATCCTCATCATTGCATATCGGGGAATCAGAAAGGAGAAAAGCAATGAACAATTTACAACTTTTAACAACTGAAGAATTAGAAAACACCAAGGGCGGTGTTGGCCTAGCTGAAATCGTTGCGATTTCAGGAGTTGCGAACTTTTTCGTATCCGTCTTTAATGCAGGATATAAATTCGGAGCTGACTTAGCCCGACGCCATTAATATAAAAAAACAGTTGAAAAAAATTTCAACTGTTTTTTATTGGTTATTTTACAACAATATTAACCAACTTATTTGGTACCGCAATCACTTTCACAATATCTTTGCCATCGATCTCTGCTTTGACTTTTTCGTCAGCCAGAGCGACCTCTTGCAATTCTTCGCGTGAAAGGTCTTTCGCAACCATGAGTTTGGCGCGGACTTTTCCTTTGATTTGGACGACAATTTCGATTTCTTCTTCAACCAATTTGCTTTCGTCCCATGTTGGCCAAGCCACATAAGAGATTGACTCGCCTGTTGCTGCCACTGTTTGCCAGAGTTCTTCTGCCAAGTGAGGCGCAAATGGAGCAATCAATTGGATAAAGCCTTTGGCGTAGTCCACATAGAGTTTGTCTTCCTTGTTAGCAGCATTGACAAATACCATGAGTTGGGCAATGGCTGTGTTGAATTTCATAGACTCAATTTGCTCTGTGACAGCTTTAACGGTTTCGTTGTAAACCTTGTCAAGAGCACCATTGTTGTCCGCAACGATTTCTTTACTTGTAATCAAACGGTAAACACGGTCAAGGAATTTACGGCTTCCTTCCAGACCTTCTTCAGACCAAGCGATCGAAGCATCGAGTGGGCCCATGAACATTTCATAGACACGAAGGGTATCGGCACCGTATTGTTCCACCACATCGTCTGGGTTCACCACATTCTTGAGGGATTTAGACATCTTAGCTGGTGCTTGTTCCAATTCTTCCCCTGTTTCCACATGGAAGAAGGAACCGTCACGTTTTTCAACCTTGTCAGTCGCTACAAGAGCACCACGGTGGTCACGGTAGCTTGTTCCTAAGATCATTCCTTGGTTAAAGAGTTTGGAATGGTTCTTTGGTTGGAACAACACCGATATCATAGAGGAATTTATGCCAGAAACGAGCGTAAAGCAAGTGGAGAACGGCGTGTTCTGCACCACCCACGTAAATATCGACTGGCAACCATTGTTTGAGGAGATCCTCATCAGCTAATTTCTCTGTGTTATGTGGATCAATGTAACGGAGGTAGTACCAGCTTGAACCAGCCCATTGTGGCATCGTATTAGTCTCGCGACGACCTTTAACACCATCTTCACGAGTCACTTCCAGCCAGTCTGTCAAGTTGGCTAGTGGACTTTCACCAGTACCTGAAGGGCGGATGTCCTTGGTTACTGGCAAGACAAGTGGCAAGTCACTTTCTGGAACGGCTGTTGAAGTCCCATCTTCCCAATGAATGATTGGGATTGGTTCACCCCAGTAACGTTGACGGCTAAAGAGCCAGTCGCGGAGACGGTAAGTCACCTTTTCTTGACCACAACCTTTTTCTTCTAACCAAGCCACGATCTTAGCAATCGCTTCTTCTTTATTAAGCCCGTTCAAGAATTCAGAATTGACGTGAAGACCATCTTCTGTGTAAGCTGCTTCTGCTACGTTTCCACCTTCCAGTACTTCTACGATTGGAAGACCAAACTGTTTAGCAAATTCCCAGTCACGCTCATCGTGGGCTGGCACGGCCATAACAGCACCTGTTCCGTAGCTAGCGAGAACGTAGTCCGCAATCCAGATTGGGATTTCTTTACCGTTGACAGGGTTGATAGCATAAGCACCAGTCCAAACCCCTGTTTTTTCCTTGGCAAGGTCTGTACGAGCCAAGTCTGATTTGAGGCTGGCTTGGTGTTTGTAGTCAGCTACAGCCTCAGCTTGTTGAGGACTTGTGATAGCATCTACTAGTTCATGCTCAGGCGCCAAAACAGTGAAGGTCGTACCAAAAAGGGTATCTGGTCGTGTTGTAAAGACGGTGAATTCCTTGTCAGTACCTTTCACTTTGAAGGTGACATTGGCACCAGTTGATTTCCCGATCCAGTTGCGTTGCATGTCCTTGATAGACTCTGGCCAATCTAGTTCATCCAAGTCATTGAGCAAGCGCTCAGCATAGGCAGTGATTTTGAGCATCCATTGGCGCATTGGTTTGCGGACAACGGGATAGCCTCCACGCTCAGAAGTTCCGTCAGGAAGGACTTCTTCGTTGGCGATAGCTGTTCCTAGTTCCTCAACCCAGTTTACTGGCACTTCTGCTTCATAGGCCAAGCCTTTTTCGTAAAGCTTAGTGAAAATCCATTGCGTCCATTTGTAGTAGTTTGGATCTGTTGTGTTGACTTCACGATCCCAGTCGTAAGAGAAGCCAAGTGCGTTGATTTGACGTTTGAAGTTGGCAATATTTTCCGCTGTAAAGTCAGCTGGGTCATTACCAGTATCCATAGCATATTGCTCTGCTGGCAAACCAAAAGCATCCCATCCCATTGGGTGAAGGACGTTATAGCCTTGGGCACGTTTGAAACGGCTAAGGATATCTGTCGCTGTATAGCCTTCTGGGTGCCCTACGTGCAGACCCGCTCCAGATGGGTAAGGGAACATGTCAAGTGCATAAAACTTAGGTTTTGAGGCATCTGTTCCTGTCTTAAAAGTGTGATGGTCAGCCCAGTATTTTTGCCACTTAGGCTCGATTTCTTTATGATTGTAAAAACTCATGCTGTCTCTCCAATTTTCGTGATGCTCCTATTATACCATTTTTAGGGGATTTTTAAAGGTTCTATCCACCAAAAAGAGGCTGGGACAAAACTCCCAGCCTCTCAATTGTCTTTGGATTGTCGAGCAAGACGCAGTGGTTGAGTGGGCTCTACTAGGCTGATTTCATCAGCTTTTACAGCCCTACTCAACTGTGCGGAGGTGGGACGACGAAATCGAATTCTAACCAATGACCGATTTCTGTCCCACTCTCTTCCCTGTTCAGTATACAATCGCTCTTAAAAGCGCCTAGTCTTCTACGTGACTTTGTAGTTCTTTTTGAGCTTTCTTGTTGGATTCTTCTTTTTCTTTCTTCCATTGTTCACGCGCTTCATCGTACTCCTTGGTTGTCAAGACTTTGTCTTGCAATTCCAAGTACTTGTAGTTGAAAGTTTGACCCTTGTGTCCTGTCCAAGCAAAGGCAGCTGTGTATGGAACTGTCTTACGCACACCTGGAGAAGCTCCATCTGAATGAATTGGAATCAAGAGGGCACTATCTGTCAACCAAGCCTGAGCTTTAGCATATTTTTTATAGCGTTCGTTGACATCTTTGGTTTCATTGTGCGCGTCTTCGATCAATTGATCGTATTCATCAAACCAGCTTCTTTAGCAGCTGCGTTATTCGTTCCCGCATCAAATCCAAAGTAAGAATTTGCATTTTCACCATTCTTAGAGCTTGTGATGTCCAAGTAAGAAGATGGGTCGGTATAGTCTGGTCCCCAACCTAGGTTGTTATTCAAATCCCAGTCTTGTTGAGAGGCATTTTCAGCAAAGTAGGTCACTCGATTAAGATCGTCCTCAGATACCATGTTCAAGTCGATGACGACATTTTCTGCTCCTAGGGTAGATTCGATCGACTGTTTAAAGGATTGAGCTTGCTTGACTCCTTCTGTATAGGTTGATGAAACAGGGAGGTCCAAATGAATCGGGAACTCTACTCCTTGGCCTTGAAGTGCTTCTTTAGCCTTGGCAAACTCTTCCTTGGCCTTGGTTGGATTGTAAAGGGTATCTTTTCCATCTTCGACAGAAACACCTTTCCATTCATCACCATATTCTTCTAAGTTTTTCTCTACAGACTCACCGAAATCTTTGCCATCAATTTGAACAAAGTTTGGAGGAGTGAAGGTGTTGCGGATGACCTTGTCTGCAGATGCTTCCCCATTGGCTTGCGCTACATAGGCCTTGCGGTTGAAGGCAAACATAATGGCTTGACGGAAGTCTTTATTTAAGATTGCTTTCTTGGTTGAGCTCTTTTGAGCATCTGTCGTTTTCGTCGTAATCTCATAAGCTTGACGGTCAATGTTGAAGGACAAGTTGTAAGTAGAGGATCCTTGGTCACTGAAGACAATGTCATCTTTGTGTTTCTTCTCTACACTCTTATAGTTAGAGCCATTTGGGAAGACACGGGCAATGGTATAGTCTCCGTTATCAAATCCACGGATCAAAGATTCTGAATCTTGTCCATCATAATAGGTCAGCTTAACCTTAGAAATTTTTACATTATCAGCATCCCAATAGGTTGGGTTCTTTTCAAGCGTCACAACAGATTTAGATGTGATGGCTTTGATCAAATAAGGACCACAATAAAGAATACTAGAAGGGTTCGTGCCTTGACCGTAGCCATCTCCCTTAGAATCTAAGAATTCTTTATTGACTGGCATCAAAATGCCCATGGTGGTTTTTGAATTCCAGAAACTTTCTGGTTGGTTCAAGGTGTATTGAACCGTATAGTCATCGACAGCTTTGATACCAACTGTTGAGAAGTCTTTGGTTTTCCCTGAGACATAATCATCCAACCCTTTGATAGATTGTTGGACGAGATAGAGGGCCGAAGATTTCTTGTCCGCTGCGTGCTGAAGCCCCGTCACAAAGTCTTGGGCCTTAACTTCTCCGAATTCTTCCCCTTCAGCGGTCACCCATTTAACCCCTTTACGAAGTTTATAGGTATAGGTCAGACCATCTTTTGAAACAGTCCAATCCTTCGCAAGAGATGGGATTAAGTTGCCGTATTTGTCAACTTCTAACAAGCCATCCACAGCATTACCTGTAAATTCTGAGGTCGACTTCTTATTAGAGAGTGAATAATCCAAAGTATCCGGATCTTGAGTATAGACATAACTAAAGACCTGGTTGTCCGAACTTGAAGATTTCCCTCCTTGTGAGCAGGCTACCAGTGCGCTTACAGACAAAAGCAGAGCGCCGGTGGCTAAGAGTAGCTTCCCTTTTTTCATATGGATCACCTCTGTATAAAATGTTATTCTTCATATTAAATTATAGCACTTTACGGAAAAATGTAAACGCTTAACTGTATAATATTTCAAAAGTTTAGGAAAATAGCGGTTTTGATTCCATACAAAAAGAGGCTGGGACAAAAGTCCTAGCCACTCAATTATTTTTGGATTGTCGAGCAAGACGCAGTGGTTGAGTGGGCTCTACTACGCTGATTTCATCAGCTTTTACAGCCCTACTCAACTGTGCGGAGGTGGGACGACGAAATCGAATTCTAACGAATTACCGATTTCTGTCCCACTCTCTCTTTGATGATGAATAAAGCTCTCTGACACTAGCTCCCCTTGCTTAAATCCCACTGACCATGAGGGATACGAGGGTAAGGAAGCTATTCCAAGAGGCATGCTGAAGGATGGCCCAGTAGATCGATTTGGTATAGCGCAGGACCGCACAAAATAGCAAGCCTGGTAGCAAGTAGACGATAAAGCTTGGCAAATCCCAACCATGCTGCCAGACATGCGAGAGGCTGAACAAGGAAGCAGACACCAGCATATCCAGCTTATACTTCTGATAAGTTGCCAACGCCGTCATGACCAAATCACGAAAGACTAGTTCCTCCACAATAGAGCCAGCAAGCAGGCATAGACATAACGTATCAATACCAAGGCCCAGCCTGACAAACCACTAGATACTTCTGCAAGGGCTATGGAATTCTTAGTCGGTGGAAATACCTCTGCAGAAAACACATCCCATAAAAAGTGAGCAAGAAAAACAAGCACAAAAACCGCAAAATAAGAAGCTTTAAAAGTAAATTTCCCGTACAAATCCCAACGACGACTCTTTACCAAGAATGTAACGGCTAACCCCCCAATCAATCCAATCAACAAGAGGAGCAAGCCATAATAAGAGTCATCCGATAGGTGGCCTACTAAATCCGTTGGGAGCCCCACATTAAAAAGCGCAAAATTGATGCAGAGAATCCCTAGTGTCGCGAATTGAAACGGTCTGTCTGTCTTTCTCATTGCATTCACCTTTTTATTTACTTCTTTCCACTGAGTTCCAATCTTCCTTGAGATCTAACTCTCAAAAGACTTCATCCTAGTACTCTATCATGTCTTAAATACGAGCGAGCGGTGGTCGCTTCACAAACCCAGGACGGCCGATCTCAATCTTATCAGACTGACCTGAGCTAAGACTTGGGCGAAAACCCCCACCTCCTACAATCTGTTCCAATTCTTTTTGACTACATTCTGTCATTTCGTTTCCTCCAATTTGTATTTGTAACGCTACCTCCTGAGTCTATCAAAGATTGGAACATTTTCCTTTTCATTCTTCTAAACGGTTGCATTTTTCAGCTATGTGGGAGGGAAAAGCTATTCATTCAGAAGGATAAACCTCCAAATCAAACGAAACGACCAACCATAAAAAACCATCGCCAACAGACGATGGTTTCTATATTTCTTTGATCAACCTAAGGAGTTGACATAAGCATCCACTGCTACAATGGCTTGAGCAATATCAGATGCTTGTACCTTGAATGGCATTTGATGGATGGTTTCTCCTTCAATGGTGGCTTGTTGGCCAACCTTGAGAAGATCTTCGTAGCTTGCATTTTCAAGATGCATTTCTTTCAGAGTGGTTGGCATACCTATTTGTTGATAGAAACGAATGTATTTATTCAATTCTTCTTTAGGACGGTTTTCCAAGAACAATTGAACTAGCGTTCCGTAGGCTACTTTTTCACCGTGAGTCAAATGGTGAATGTCTCCAGTGAGGGCAGTAAAGCCATTATGGATGGCGTGAGCTGCTGCCAAGCCACCACTTTCAAATCCAATCCCACTGAGAAGGGTATTGGCTTCAATGATGTTTTCAAGAGCAGGCGTTACCACTTTGGCTTCACAAGCAGCCATGGCTTGAAGTCCATCTGCAAATAAGATTTCTTCACAACGTTGCGCAATCGCGACACCAGCTAAAGTTTGGTGTTTGCCTAGCATGGTTTTTCCGTTGGCTTGCATCACCGCACGCGCTTCAACCCAAGTCGCTAATCCATCTGCGATACCAGAAGCGAGCAAACGTTTTGGTGCTTGAGAGATGACTTTGCTATCCACCAAGACCAATTCTGGGTTTTTAGAATAGAAGATATAGCGAGCAAAAGCACCTTCATCCGTATAGATAACTGACAAGGCTGAAACCGGAGCATCTGTAGAGGCAATGGTCGGAGCAATGACAACTGGTGATTTTAGAAGATCGGCAATAGCTTTTGCACTATCGATGGTCTTTCCTCCACCAAGTCCGATGACTAAGTCACAGCCATTTTCTTCTGCCAGACTGACCACACGATTGATTTCATTATCAGAAGCTTCACCATTGAAGAATACTGGCAAGACTGTAAAGCCATACCGAAGGAGATACTTTTCAAAACGTTCCCCTACGATATCATAGACCACTGAATCACAGAGTAAAACAGGATGACTCCCCAGTTCTAAAATAGGTTTTGCATTTTCAAATAAAGCATTTTCCCCTTGAATGTAACGAGATGGGCTTGCAAAATTTCTCATACACTCCTCCTTTATCAAATTGTATTCTTATGATGAACGGCTGACCAATCTGCTTCGAAGTCATCTACTGCTTTTGCAATAGAAGGCATTCCAAAAGCTGCTTCAAATACATCTGCCCCTGCCGTAATTGCTTGTGTTCCTTCTTTAAATGCTCGATTAACTTGAGCCACATTTTTTTAAAGGAAGCTGCTAGAATTTTGCTTGATGAATGATCACGCTCTATGGCACTCGCTAACTGAGAAATAACCTGAGCTGAATCAATGTTTAAGTTTTCCATACGATTGTAATAAGGTGCTAAATAGTCGGCTCCTGCCTCAATCGCTAACAGCCCTTGAAAAACAGTATAGATTGCTGTTGCAGTAATTTTGTAACCCTCTGCTTTTAACACTTTAATTGCAGCAAGTCCTTCAGGTGTTACTGGAACTTTAATATAGGTATTTTCATCGCATTGTTCTCGAATTTCGGCCGCATCTTTTAAAATTCCTTCATAATCTTTTGCGACAACTTGAACATGGATGGAAGGAGATCCTCCAATGATTTCTCGCACCTTATGGATACGATCAAAAAAATCAATGTTCCCCTTCTTTTTTAGCAATTGTTGGGTTCGAAGTTACCCCAGCAAGGGGTAACACTCGTGCCCATTTTTTTATCTCATCTAAATTTAAAGTATCAAGCATAAATTCCATATACATACCTCTTTACTATAGAGTATGCTCTGTCCGTCCAATAATATCATCTTGTGTAGCTCTTGATAGTACATTGAAGAAAGCTGAGTAGCCTGCAACACGTACAATTAAGTCACGGTGTTTTTCCGGATGTTTTTGAGCATCTAACAACGTTTCTCTAGAAACCACATTGTATTGAATATGGTATCCATGTAGACGATTAAAGAACGTACGGAGTAAAGCAATAAGTTTTAATTTATCTTCTTCTTTGGCTAAAGTTTGTGGGTTTACTTTTTGGTTCAGTAAAACACCACCAACAATTTCATCTGTTGGCAACTTTAGAGACAGATTTTAGAACAGATGTTGGGCCATGTTGGTCCATATTGTGGGATGGAGAGCATCCTTCTGCTAGTGGAGTTCCAGCATTACGACCGTCCGGAGTAGCTAATGTTCCACGACCTTGTCCTACATTGGCTGAAATAGAAGATGTACCTGAGTAACGGATACCACCGATTGGCCCACGTCCATAGCGAGTATTTGGATATTTAGCAATTTCATCCACATAAATATCGTATGCTTCTCGAACTAAGCTGTCTGCATAGTCATCATCGTTTCCATACTTCGGTGCATCATGGATAAGCATCTCTTGGATTTCTTTTCCACGTTCGCCCTCGTAATCGGTTTCCAGAGCATGCCATAGCTCTTGTGGCGTTAAGCGTCCTTCTTCGAATACCAGTTTCTTGATTGCTGCAAGTGAATCGGATAAGTTTGCAATACCCACTTGTAGACCAGAAATATAATCGTAGACAGCTCCACCTTCTTTTTAGGTGTTTTTCCACGTCCAATACAGTCATCTGTCAAAAGCTGAACAGAGGATATCTGGCACTTCTCTTTCAAGAGATAGGGTCGATCGAGTTTTCTACGATCACACTCATGCGGGTTAAGTGGCGCAAAGTCTTGTCCCAAGCAGCCTGCAATTCATCGAAGCTCTTCATGTCTTTAAAATGACCGAAGCTTGGTGCAAATCGCTTGCCAGAAGCAGGATCGATTCCATCATTCATCGTGATGAGCAAAACTTTAGGGAAGTTCATATAACTCATACCTGTACAGCGATATCCCCATTTACCTGGAACAGCTGTTTCTACACAACCAATTGCACTGTAATCATAAGCATCTTCTTCAAGAACACCTTTTGAAATAAAGGATGGAATAATAATCTCATCATTATTGAAAGCAGGCATACCGAATCCGAGCTTCATAACTTCAATACATTCGTTCATGAAACGGGCATCCAAACCAGCATGGTAACGAACAGTTAAGTTTGGTTGAGGAAGGTGAGTTTGAGCAACAGACTTCAACACTAAATAAGACAATGGGATTAACGGCATCTTTCTTATCACGTGTTTGACCACCAATCGTAACGTTTTGATAAAGCGGACTACCTGCAGATGAGAAGGTATGTGCTTGACTACGTACTTTGTTAATTGTAATAGTCTTAATCCAAAGGTTGGTCAAGCGTTCAACAATACTCTCTTCAGTTTCCCGTCCACTTTCCAAATCAGCTTTAACGTATGGATACATATATTGGTCAAAACGGCCATATGAAAGTGAGTGTCCATTTGATTCAATCTGAAGAATACATTGGATAAACCAAACAGACTGAACAGCCTCTGCAAATGTACTTGCAGGCTCGTATGGAACTTTTGAGCAAATCTCTGCAATTTCAAGCAATTCCTTCTTACGTTCAGGAGTTGCTGTTTCAGCAAGTTGTTTAGCAAGTTCCACAAATCGTTGAGCATAGGTCTTAACAGCATCAACTACGATAAAGATAGAATCGTAAAAATGGTACTTATCAATGCTAGCTGGATCCGTTAGATCTAGGGCTGCTTTAGCTTGGCGAGCTCTTTCTTCAAAACCTTTCAAGCCATATTGCAATAATTTTTGATAATTGACTGCTAAGTGGGCATCTCCTGAATTCATCTTCCCTTCCATACCGAAGAATCCTGTTTCCATATAGACAGATACTTCTTCAGGTAGAAGAGCTCCAGCTCTTGCACGTAAGTTATTATTTTCCCAGAACGGTGCGATACTACGGAGCTGCTCTTTCGTTTCTTCCGTAATATAGAAGACGTCACCATCCCGCTTTTCAAAAAGATCCAATTCCTTCAGAACGAACTCTAAAGTATATTCTGGGAAGATCGGAGCATCTTTATTAGAGGATGCTTGGTTTCCAGCAATCATGGATTCATCCTCAATATAGATTGTCATATTTTCAAGAATCTCTTTCAACATATAGGCACGTTTAAGAACATTTGGTTGTTCCTTATAACGATCATATGCCTTAGTTGCAAGAACAGCACGTTCAGCATCGATGTAAGGCTTCTTGTTTAAGACATCTTCACGATACTTATTCATGCGTTCAGTGAGGCTTCCAAAATATTCTGTTTTAATGCTTGTACTTGCTACTTCTACTTGTTTCATTTTTTCAAAACCTTTCTTTTGAAATTATTTTGTTTTCTTTCGTAACTATAGTAGCATTAAATTTTACGAATTTCAATGAATTATGGATAATACCTATAAATTCTATTCTAGTCGCACATCTGTGCATTCCTAATAAACGCACTATTTTTCAGCTTGTAATTCATTGTTATAAGCAAGATTATCTTGGAATTTAAAGAATGGGAAGTATACAACTGTCGAGGTTGCAAGAACTAGCACTTGAACGAAAGCACCTTGCCAACCTCCAACCATAAATCCAGAAATAATGGCTGGTGTACTCCAAGGAAGGGTCACACCTGAGAATGGATGCATGAACCCAATAGCAATTGAAGTATAAACAATTATCGCTGCTAAAATTGGAACGATAATAAATGGAAGGAACATCACTGGGTTCATTACAATTGGGAAGCCAAATACGACGGGTTCATTAACATTGAAGATTGCAGGAAAAGCTGCAACTTTCCCAAGTGCCTTATATTGTTTTGACTTAGCAGCAAATAACATAGCAATAACCAAACCAAAGGTTATACCTGATCCAGACAAAATAAGGAAACTATCTAGGAATTGTTGGGTTACAATGTGGGCACCATTTTCAACGGATAGCTTCCCAGCTGCCAACATTGATTTATTGGCATCCAGGTTAGAAAGTAGCAAGGCTGTTACTACACCATTGACAACTGATTGTCCGTGCACACCAAACCACCACAAGAACGAAATAAAGAAGGCAATTCCAATCGCTCCATAAAGGGATCCTGTTAGACCTTGTAAAGGAACCTGAATGACATCATAAATCATTTCAATGAAGGTACCGCCACTTGTCACTACTTTTGATACGATATAGACAATCATTGATAGTAAGAAAATCACGAAAGCAGGAATCATCGCTTCAAATTGTTTGGCAATGGCTTGAGGTACTTGTTCTGGCATTTTAATAACAATGTGTCTTTGGATAAACACAGTATAAATCGCACCAACTACCAGACCAATAATAATGGCACCAATAATCCCTTGACCACCAAACCATACTTTGCAATGGCATCACCAATCGGTTCTCCCTTAGCTGGTACATAAGAAGATTTTAACAAGATAAAGAATGAAGATAGGGACAAAACTCCTGCTGGCAAAGGCTCTACTCCACTGTTTTTAGCATATGAATAACCAATGGAGAAGCAAGAAATTAATCCCATGATGGCGAATGTTCCTGAATAAACCTGCATAAATGGCTCTGTCCATGTATCGCCAAATACACTAGCAATAGCCTGGTTAAGACCTTCAAATGGTAATTGCCCAATAATCAGAAACAAACTACCAACTACCGTTAATGGAAGGATCGCTAACATCCCATCTTTAAGAGCAATAATTCCTTTCATGTTTACAAAACGCATGATTGGAGCGATAATTTTCTGAGAATTAAAATTAGACATGGGAAGCCTCCTTATTTTTCTCCTAGCAATTCTAGAGCTAGATTTAGTACTTTCTTACCATCCAACATCCCATAATCTGCCATAGGGATGACAGCAATAGGAATATGGTTTGCCTCACAAATCGCTTTTGATTTATCCAAAGTATAAGCTACTTGAGGGCCCAACAATGCAACATCGATTTCTGGGGCAAAATCTGCTAATTTCGCTTGAGAATAGGCATCGATTTCAGCATCAATCCCTAATTCCTTAGCCGCCACCTTCATATTATTTACCAACATTCCTGTTGAAAATCCTGCTGCACAAAACAATCCAATTTTCATCTTCTTTTCCTCCTTATTGTTTCGCTGAAAGTTCTTTACGTAAGTCAATCATTTCTTTAATCAAGTTAATCTCTGTGATTGAAGTCATTAAGTGATCTTGTGAGTGCACAAACAAAGCTGTAATCTCTGTCTTTGTCCCACCTGCTTCCTGGGCTAAAAATTGTGTTTGCAAGTTATGCGCTTCTAGCAATGCTGCATCTGCTTTCGCAATTTCGTCTTCAGAAGATGTAAAATCGCCCTCCTTAGCATATGATAAAGCTTGGTAAATATGCTGTTTAGCATCACCCGCATTTAAAATCAATCCCATAATAATTTGGTCTGCAACAATTATTTCCATGTGCACTACACTCCTTTGTCAATCTACTGAAAGCGCTTTTTCTATTGTCAATATACCATTTATATTTTTGCCGGTCAATAAAAATCGCAACATTTGATTATTGTTTTTGTTTTTTGCACATTTGTGCTATTTAACTCAAAAAAATAAGGACTGCATTCCTGCTGTCCTATTTTTTAGTAAATTGCTGATCACCATCTAATTCTAAGACTTTTAAGATCGTTGCTTCATCTGTGACTAAATGATTGATATAGTTGGCTTTCAAAACCGATAAAAGTGCTTTTGCTTTCTGATCACCGTAGGCCAAAGAGATGGTGTTTGGTACCTTTCTCAATTCCTCCAATGTGATAGATATTGTTCTTTCCTGTAATTCAGGATAAACGGGGACACCTTCTTGATCAAAGAAACGACAGCATACTTCTCCTACAGCATGTTCTGACTCCAATTTCTTAAATCATTTGATGTCAGCATATCAAACCACTGAGGATTCTTGCTATCTGCATAGCCACCAATCCCTACAGCCGCAACATCCAAACAACGCCAACTAGCTTTCAAATCCTCAAAATACTTAGAAGATAAGATGCCTTCCGTCACCTCAGAATTTTCTTGAATGACACTCGCGTTTATAAAATGACATTCCCCATGAAATTTACTCGCCATACTGTAGATCAGCGTATTGACATGGTAGCGAGCATGAATATGACTGGGACCTCCAGCTAGGGGATAAAACTGTACACCATCCAAGCGCTTCGTTCCAACTTGTTCTACCATTAATCTGAGAGACTTGCCCCATGAAAATCCGACTGTCATTCCATCTTCAATCAAATTACGAAGCATGACCGCACTTGCTTGCGCCAGTCGCTTTTCAAGGCTTTCTCGAGGCTCATCAACTAGATTCGGTATAATCTCAATAGCTTTTAAGCCATATTTTTGTTTGATATAATTTTCTAAATGGAAGAGGCGAGTATCAAAGTTTTCGATTTCAATTTTTACTACGCCCTCTTTCTTGGCCTCTGCTAGCATTCTGCTGACAGTTGTACGGTAGATTCCAGTTTCTGCTGCGATTTGCGATTGACTTTTGTCTTCAACATAGTATAGATAGGCTAATTTAGCAAGTAACTTTTTCCGTTCATCTTTCAATTGGCTTCTCCTTCTTATACTAAAGTTAAAATCGTTTGCGAATCCTCAAGTTTCTTTCGCTTCTTGAGATATATTCTTATCTGTTATGACTCTCGAAACTTGTGAAAGTGCAAATCGTCTGACAGTTCCACATTTCCCAAATTTACTTGAATCTGTTAAGACAATCACTTCTTTAGAAACATCGGACATAGCTTGAACAACTTCACTTCTCATCATATCTTTCCCAGTAAAGCCAAGTTCATCATCATATCCGTCTACCCCTACAAAAGCAAAGGGAACTCTAAACGAGCGGATTAATTCTTTCAAAAAGCGGACCTACAGTCACTCTCGATTCTTTTTGAAATTCACCACCAAGTAGGATGATTTTACAAGAATCATATTCCTGAATATAATCTGCAATAAAAGTAAGAATTTGTCACAATCTTGACATTCTTTTTTTGTTTGGCAAATTTCTTCCGCTAGCAAGGGCACACGTAGAGCCTGATTCAATCAAAACCGTGTCGTTATCCTTAATTAATTTAGCAGCCTCCCGGGCTATTCTTTTCTTGGTATCATATTGAAAGGACAATCGAACATTGATATCATCTCCACTGTTTAAAAACAGCATAGCCATGTTCTCTATGCAATAATCCTTTTGATTCTAGCTTGTCCAAATCCTTTCGAATGGTTACTTTAGAGACTTGTAATTTCTCCGACAAGCTATTGACATCTATCTTTTTCAAATTCCGATACTAATTTCAATATTTCATCTAAACGTTGCATTGTTTTTTTACCTCTTCTCTATTTTTAGCAAATTTCTGAGTGAATTCAAAAACAAAAATAAACTTTCGTTCGTAATTGAATTAGTTTCTTAAATAATGTATAATGGACTTTACTAGATTGATAGGAGAGCAAAAAATATGGAACAAAAATCGTGGCATTATCTTTAACATCCAACACTTTAGTATCCATGATGGCCCTGGCATCCGAACTACTGTATTTCTAAAAAGGATGTCCCCTACGTTGTCCATGGTGCTCCAATCCTGAATCCCAGCGTGCAAATCCTGAAAAAAATGTTGGATGCTGTTACTAAAAAGGAAACTATCACAGGGAGAAGAAAAAAACAGTCACAGAAATCATAGATGATGTCTTAAAAGACGTTGACTTTCTACGAAGAATCTGGTGGTGGCCTTACCCTGTCTGGTGGAGAAATCTTTCGCTCAATTTGAATTTGCCAAAAGCAATCTTAAAAAGCTGCGAAAGAAGTTGGACTTCATACTGCAATCGAAACGACAGCTTTTTGTTGAACATGAAAAATTTGTCGATCTCATTCAGTATGTTGATTTTTATTTATACAGACCTTAAACATTACAATACACTTAAACATAAGAAGGGTTGTCGGAGTCAACAATCATCTGATTATTAAAAAAATATTCATTATGCCTTTGCTCAAAAACAAAAACAATCGTTTTACGTATTCCCAGTCATTCCCTAATTTCAACGACTCTTTAAATGATGCTGAAGAATTTGCTTCTCTTTTTAATTCTCTCGATATCGATGAAGTACAACTTCTCCCATTTCACCAGTTTGGAGAAAACAAATACAAGCTTTTAGGACGTCGCTATGAAATGGAAGGAATAAAAGCCCTGCATCCAGAAGATTTATATGACTACCAGCAAGTTTTTTTAGATCATGACATTCACTGTTATTTCTAATCCACTCAAAAATCCCCAAAGCTAGTTTCAGTAGATTGAAACTTGGCTTTGGGGATTTCTTATTCTTTCACGAGCATCGAGAAAATCAAATTGCTTAATTGAAGTCGAGACTACTTCCTTTGAAAAAAAGATAAATCACTATCACAAAATTGAACTCGCCCTAAAAGCGTCGAGAAAAAGAGAGATTGACTGGTGGACATGGCCCACATAGTCAATCTCCTATTTTCTTCTCGCTTTTTTTACGGGCTTAGTATCTTAGACTACCAAATGATCACGCGGTCTTCTGGTGCACGCCACATGCCGTCACCTTCTCTGACATCAAAGGTTTCAAAGAATTCATCAAAGTTTGGTAACTGAACATTGGTACGGAGTTTTCCTGGTGCGTGGACATCGACACTGGCGAGAAGTTGCATGTACTCTGTCCGAGCTTTCATGCGCCAGATGCGAGCAAAGTTGGTGAAGAATTCTTCTGCTGAGAAATCTTCTTCTTTCTTAGCCGCTTCAAGGGCTGCAGCAATCCCTCCGAGGTCTGCCACGTTTTCAGAAACGGTCAATTTCCCGTTAATCTTGGCACCGTATGAGTCTTGACCTTCGAACTGATCGATAACTTTTTGCGTGCGAGCAGTAAAGGCTTCATAATCTTCTGGCTTCCACCAGTCTTTCAAGCTACCGTGCTCGTCAAAGGAAGCACCATTGGTGTCAAAGGCGTGGGAGATTTCATGGGCAATGACTGCACCGATTCCGCCGTAGTTGGCTGATGACGATTGGTGAAGGTCATAGAAAGGTGCTTGCAGAATCGCTGCTGGGAAGACGATTTGGTTCTGTTGCGGATCATAGTAGGCATTGACCATATTAGCTGGCATGTGCCACTCGCTCCGATCGACTGGTTGGTTCCACTTGCTCCAGACATGCTCGATGGAAATTTGAGCCAATTTTTGAGCATTTTCCACCAAGGTCTTGCTCTCGTCGATGATCTTTTTGGCATACGTTTCTGGTAACTTTTCAGGGTAGCCGATATGTGGTGTGATGACATTGAGTTTGACAATGGCTTTTTCGCGAGTCTCAGGAGCGAGCCAGTCTGCTTTTTCTAAGCGATCCTTATAGACCTCAATCATGGTCGCTACTTTATGCTCTACGTCTGCTTTCGCTTCTGGTGAGAATTTTTCTCCTGCATACCAAAGGCCAAGTGCTTGGCTATAAGGCCCTTCCGCCAAAGCCAGAGCGGCTTTTTCTTTCGGACGTGCTTCTGGTGTCCCTGTAATCGTACGGCTATACTCACCAGATAAGACACGGATTTCTTCAGTCAAGAAAGACGTCCAAGAAAGAGCTGCACTGAGTTTCAACTTGGCATGAAGGGTTTCCCAGTTGGCTGCTGAGTAGAATTTTGGCGCAAATTCCTTCCAGAAGCGCTCTTCTGGAACAATGATAGTATCTGGCGTTTGCCCGATCACTTCTGTAAAGAAGGTATCGAGTGGCAATTCTGGAACCAAGGCCTTGAAATCTGCCCACTCATAAGGATGGTAGAGTTTGTTGTACTCGGATTTTTCTTCGTTTGACAAGACATATTTGGCCAATTCTGCATCGGCCGCAATCACCTTATCCAGGATATCTTTGATTTCTTCCTCTGAGAAATCAAATTTTGCTAAAAGCTTTTCAACCATTTGACGCCAAACAGCCAATAACTCTGGGCCTTTTTCATTGCCTTCTTCATAGTAGGTCGTATCAGGCAAGATCAAACCGAGTGCTTCTCCCCACAAGACATTCATTTGGGCATTCATAAAGTCTGGTGATACGCTAAATGGCAAGAGATTTGGTTTGCCAGCTAGTTCATAGGTGCCTAACTTGCTGGTATAGTCTTCAAAGGAAGAAAGGGCCTTGATTTCATTGATCAAAGGCATAGCTGGAGCCACACCGGCTGCTTCCCGCGCATCAAAATCTGCCACCATTTTGTGGTATTTGACGAAGTTTTGCAGAATGCTGTCTTCAGGTAGCTCTTCTCCCCGTTGCCATTTTCCGGTAATATCCAACATCAAGTTTTCGATGTCTTGGATCAAGTCCATAAAACCACCGGTTGACGGTTTGTCATCAGGAATCACTGCTGTCTCAGCCCATTTCCCATTGACGTAATCATAAAAATCATCTTGTAAACGTACCATGATCTTCTCGCTTTCATTCTTTTCTAATAACCTTATCAAAAATAGGTCTATTTTTCAATGATTACAAGAGATTTAACCTAAATTATTTTAAAAATTAACTTGACTTAATTTTTTTATTTATGTATATTAATGGTAAAGGAGAAAAATCATGATTCAAATTGAACATCTAAGTGTTGCTTACCAGCAAACACTGGCCTTGGAGAATCTTTCTCTCACCATCCAGGGTCCAACCATCCTAGGAATTCTTGGACCCAACGGAGCTGGAAAATCAACCTTGATCAAGGCTATGCTAGGACTTCTCCCTCATTCGGGAAAAGTCCTACTCGATCAAAAAGATCTCGACCAAGTTCTTCAACGAGTGGCCTACGTCGAACAAAAGACAGCTATTGATTTCCACTTCCCCATCACGGTGCGAGAGTGTGTCTCACTGGGCCTCTACCCCCATCTTTCTATCTTCAAGCGAAAAAGCAAAGAGGATCTCAAAAGGTGGAAAGATGCCTTGAAAACTTGTCAATCTCCTTGATCTCGCGGATCGCCAGATTGGCCAACTCTCGGGAGGGCAATTCCAACGGGTCCTAATCGCCCGCTGCTTGGTCCAAGAAGCAGATGTCATCTTTTTGGATGAGCCCTTCGCTGGAATTGACTCTGTTAGCGAGGACATCATCATGCAGACCCTCCAGACCCTGAAAAAAAGGAAGGCAAGACCATTCTGATCGTCCATCACGATCTCAGCAAGGTTCCAGCTTACTTTGACCAGGTCCTCCTCCTTCATCGCAAACTGATTGCTTTTGGGAAAACAGAGGAAACTTTTACCAAAGGAGAATCTGCATGCAGCCTACGGGCATGAACTCTTTATAGGAGGTGAAATCAGATGATTGCAGAATTTATCGATGGATTACAACAATTTCATTTCCTCCAAAACGCTCTCATTACAGCTATTGCCATCGGGATCGTCGCCGGTGCGGTCGGATGTTTCATCATTCTGCGAGGCTTGTCTCTCATGGGGGACGCTATTTCGCACGCAGTCCTTCCAGGGGTGGCTTTGTCCTTTATCTTAGGTATCAACTTTTTTATTGGCGCCATCATCTTTGGCCTCTTAGCTTCCATCCTGATCACCTATATCAAGAGCAACTCCATCATCAAGAGCGACACTGCGATTGGGATTACCTTTTCTTCTTTCCTCGCCTTAGGGGTCATCTTGATTGGAGTCGCTAAAAGTTCCACTGACCTCTTCCACATCCTCTTTGGGAATATCTTGGCCGTGCAAGACCAGGATATGTGGATGACCATTGGTATTGGTGTGGCTGTCTTACTGGCGATTTGCCTGCTCTTTCGACCCTTGCTACTTACTTCCTTCGACCCTGTCCTCGCTCAATCCATGGGCGTTCGGGTCAAGGTCTATCACTACCTTCTCATGGTGCTCTTGACCTTGGTTTCTGTCACTGCTATGCAGAGTGTCGGGACCATTCTCATCGTCGCCATGCTCATCACACCTGCTGCGACGGCCTATCTCTATGCCAATAGCCTCTGGTCCATGATGCTCCTTTCATCCGGATTAGGTGCTCTTGCATCCATCCTAGGACTTTTTATTGGTTATAGCTTCAACATCGCTGTCGGATCTTGTATTGTCATCACTTCTGCCGTCTTCTTTCTCATTAGCTTCTTTATCGCTCCCAAGCAGAGAAAGAACAGACATTCCCCTTCGTACTAAGATTAATCTCATAAAGGAGAAAAAAATGAAAAAACTAACTTCCGTCTTAGCCCTCTTTGTGGCTCTCTTATTTGGTTTACTGGCTTGTAGCAAAGACTCTTCTTCCAAGTCCTCATCCGATAAATTGAAAGTGGTCACCACCAACTCCATCCTCGCAGATATGACAAAAAATATCGCTGGAGATAAATCGAGCTACACAGTATTGTCCCTGTCGGCCAAGATCCCCATGAATACGAACCACTCCCAGAAGATGTCAAAAAAACTTCACAAGCAGACCTCATCTTCTACAACGGCATCAACCTCGAAACGGGTGGCAATGCTTGGTTTACCAAGTTGGTCAAAAATGCTAATAAAGTAGAAAACAAGGACTATTTCGCTGCCAGCGATGGCGTAGAGGTCATCTACCTAGAAGGCCAAAACCAAGCTGGAAAAGAAGACCCTCACGCTTGGCTCAATCTCGAAAACGGGATCATCTATGCTAAAAACATTGCTAAACAATTGATCGCCAAAGATCCAAAAAATAAGGACTTCTACGAAAAAAATCTAGCAGCCTATACTGAAAAACTGAGCAAGCTGGATCAAGAAGCCAAGCAAGCATTCAATAACATCCCAGCAGAGAAGAAGATGATCGTAACCAGTGAGGGTTGCTTCAAGTACTTCTCCAAAGCCTACGGCGTCCCATCTGCCTATATCTGGGAAATCAACACTGAAGAAGAAGGGACACCTGAACAAATCAAAACGCTGCTAGAGAAATTGCGTCAAACCAAAGTACCGTCCCTCTTTGTCGAATCCAGTGTCGATGAGCGTCCTATGAAAACTGTGTCTAAGGATAGCAATATCCCTATCTTTGCAAAGATCTTTACTGACTCGATCGCCAAAGAAGGCGAAGAAGGCGACAGCTACTACAGCATGATGAAATGGAATTTGGAGAAAATCGCAGAAGGTTTGAACAAATAAGATTCCAAACTGATTAGATTCTCAAACAAATCAGTGGCTCTTCCCCCTTCATTAATGTACAATGAAAAGAAAAAAGGAGTCTTTGCTATGACAACATTTTTAGGAAACCCTGTTACCTTTACCGGATCTCAACTTCAAGTTGGCGATACTGCTCATGACTTTTCACTGACTACACCAAACTTAGAGAAAAAATCTTTGGCTGATTTTGCTGGGAAGAAAAAAGTCCTCAGCGTGATCCCATCTATTGACACAGGTATCTGTTCCACTCAAACACGTCACTTCAACCAGGCCCTCTCTGACATGGAGGACACTGTGGTCTTGACGGTTTCCGTCGACCTTCCTTTCGCTCAAGGTAAATGGTGTGCTGCTGAAGGGATCGAAAATGCCATCATGCTCTCAGACTACTTCGACCATTCCTTCGGAAAAGCCTATGGCCTCTTGATCAATGAATGGCATTTGCTCGCACGCGCTGTCTTGGTCCTAGATGCGGACAACAAGGTCACTTACGTCGAATACCTAGACAACATCAACAGCGAACCCAATTACGACGCGGCAATCGAAGCCGTCAAAGCACTTGATTAAATAAAAAAGAGGTCTAGGACCTCTTTTTTATATCTACAAAATTCGTTCAGAGACTTTCCTTAAGAGAATTTCTAAGAGTCCTTTTTCTTCAATCCGAAAGAGGACTACTATAAAAACCGATGGAGTCCATTCTGAAGGAGGACTCGCCAGCGTAAGCGTGGGATGCCTCTGAGGAAACTCCGCACACGCTTTGCTACCTGTTGCTTGTAGCTCTTGCCTCCTTGTGCAAAGGTTCCCTTCCGGCTCCAATAGCCCTGCTCTCCACGATCATTCTTCGGAGCTAGATAGCGAACACCTTGCTGATAGAGAACCTTCTTGCGAAAAGCTGGATCCCACGGTTTAACGGGATCGATATCCAAGTCCTTATGAGTCTGGCCTTTGGCTAAGCCATAGTTGAAACTGGCTCCATTGACAATGCCATTTTCAGAAATCTGATACGGATCCACTTCGTTGAGAAAGTGGCCACCCTGATCCAGGATATACTCTGTATGAAAATTGAGCAAGACCTTAAAATTCAACTGGGCCTGAGCACGCGATGGGAAAGGCGAGTTGGCCGTCTTGATCCACATAGACCTTATTGTGAAGACGAGCTGCCTCATAGGCATCAATCTTAATTCCTTTTTGTCTCCTGCAAGTAAAGCTTGTAGCGCCTCTTCATCAGTCTGTCCAGTTTCTGGCATAATGCTCCCGAATCCACTGGGTCTGGTAGGGCAGAGAGCAGATAGCGAAACTGGTGGACCTGTCGTTTTAAGAGCTGATCTCCTGCTTTTGCTGGCTAATGGATCCTGAGCAAAATGCTACTTGGACCACTCTTGAAAAAGAGGACCAAAAAGGTGAATGAGGGCGGGACAATCTGGCCAGAACCGCTTCAGTAAGAAGGCGGTCTCCTCACAGGTTCCCGATAAATCCCGTGGCATGAGACAGAGATGCATAACCCCTTTTAAGAGGGCCTGGGCACGACCTGCCGTCAATCCTTGCAGTTCTCTCTGCCACATCTCTTGGAAAAGAGGGCTGGCAAAGACAAAGACAGAGCGGTAACAGTCTTGCCTTCTTGCTTCATCTTCGCAAGACTGCAGTCGTTTTTCTAAGTAGCTGAGACCTCTGGTCGTCCAGCCCAGTTTTTCTAATTCCCGTCGCTTCATCTGCCCCCTCCTTTCCATATTGTTTTCGGTTTATGCTTCTATACTATCATCTTTCGCCCTCCCAGACAATTCCTATCCACTGGCCAAGCCATTTTGCGCTTTTTTTGATATACTAGAAGGAGCGAAGAAAAGAGGACCCTATGACACCAAATAAAGAAGATTACCTCAAGTGCATCTATGAAATCGGCACGCAACATGAAAAAATTAGTAACAAAGAGATTGCGGCCCGGATGCAGGTTTCGCCTCCAGCCGTGACTGAGATGGTCAAACGCATGATCTCGGAGAATCTCCTCATCAAGGACAAGACCCACGGCTATCTGCTAACCGAGCTCGGCCTCCAAACGGTTTCCGATCTCTTTCGCAAGCACCGCTTGATTGAAGTGTTCTTGCTCAAAAAACTGGGCTATACGACTGAAGAAGTCCATGAAGAGGCTGAAGTGCTCGAACATACTGTCTCCGACCGCTTTATCGATAAACTTGACCAGATGTTAGACACTCCCAAAACCTGCCCCCATGGAGGAACCATTCCACCCAAAGGAAAACTTCTCATCGAGGCTTACCAGGACCGTTTGAGTGATGTCAGCGAACCGGGAACCTATCGTTTGCGAAGAGTCCAGGATAGCTTTGAATTGCTGAATTTTTTAGACCAGATCCAGCTGAGCATTGGAGATGACATTCTCTTCAAAGGCTACGACGATTACACTGGCCTCTATCAGCTCCAGATCAAAGACCAAGACATCCAGATCAATCATCTGATTGCCCAACAACTTTACATAGAAAAACATGCCCTTTGATAAAGGGCATGTCAGATTGAAGAAATAGTATCCTAGAAACTTTCCTTAGGTGAGTAGCTGGACGTCAGCTTTTGAACTACTAAGTTCTTCATGTTACTTTGAATTATTAGAACCCTAAAGTTTCCGACTCAGAAAAATGCTTGAAACAACAATGTTTCAAGCATTTTTCTGACAGCGGAAAGTTTCAGGTTCTGACAACTCAAAGTCATATGAACTTTTTGTGAAAAGTTCGTGACGTCCAGCTATCCTAAGTAAAAAAAGTAATCTGTCTACATTTTCAATCCCACATGCTCTTTAATCAAGGGCATGTTTTTCTTTTCTATGGATTTTTTTCGTATCGAGGATGATGGTCACTGGGCCATCATTGATGAGTTCGATTGCCATATCTGCAGCGAAGACCCCTCGTTTGACAGGGACTTCCTTTTCTAACAAATCATTGAAAAGTCATCGTAGAGCTGGCTGGCCATCTCTGGATTAGCTGCCCCAATAAAAGGCTGGACGATTGCCTTTTTTTTGTCTGGGCAAAGAGGGTAAATTGAGAAATCGAGAGGATTTCTCCTTGAATATCCTTAACAGATAAGTTCATCTTCCCTTCTTCATCCGAGAAAAATTCGCATTTGCGTGACCTTTCGTACTGCATATTCCAGGTCCTTTCTGGTCATCATCAGACCCCACTCCCACCAAGAGAAGAAGTCCTTCTTGAATCTGACTATAAACTTGACCATCAATAGAAACCGAGGCCCTTTTGACCCGTTGAATTACTAATTTCATCTTATTATCCTATTATACAATCTATTGGGCTCACCACTAAGCTTCAAAGAACATCGACTTCAAACAAGGCGATGAAAAGCAGGCAGACTATCCGAAAACCAAAGGCTGTTCAGTTGCTTTTAGGGCAAGGCAGCGAGACGAAGACAGTACTGGAGTACGGCGAGGCGAGCTAACGAAGCAATAAAAGATAACTGAGCAGCCGACTAGCCGTTGGTACGCTTAACAGAGTACACCTCCGGCACACTCTTAATCTTATCCACAACCGTTGTCAACATAGACAGGTTTGGAATCCCGAAGGGAAATGTGGATATTGGCAAATTTCATATCTTTGGTTGGTTGGGCATTGACAGTTGAGATCATCTTAGCCGTGTTGGAGAGGACTTGAAGGACATCATTGAGAAGGCCTGCACGGTTGAGGCCGTAGATATCGATATGGGCGATGTAATCCTTGGTCGTGTTATTGTCTTCCCACTCGACGTCGATCAAGCGTTGCTCGTAGTTGTCTTGGGCCCGCAGGTTCATACAGTCTTGACGGTGAATGGCAACCCCACGTCCTTTGGTAATGTAACCGACAATTGTATCTCCTGGGACGGGATTGCAACACTTAGCAATCCGGATCAAGAGACCAGAAGCCCCTTGGATGACCACGCCACCTTCATGGCGGACCTTGAGGGTGTCTTTTTTGTTTTCAACCTTGACTTCGCCACCTTTGACCAGTTCTTCAGCTTCTGCACGCGCCTTGGCCTTTTCCTCTTCTCGACGCTCTTCCTCCGTCAAACGATTAAAGACAGAGATGGCTCCGATTTCTCCAAAACCGATGGCCGCAAACAAGGCCTCTTCGGTCTTGTAGCTGGTCTTTTGCAAGACCTTGTCCATGTGCTTCTTATCCATGAACTTGTTGGCAATCATATCATGCTCATGGAATTGGGCCATGAGCAACTCTCGTCCACGGTTGATCGAGAGTTCCTTGTCTTGGTTCTTAAAGAATTGGCGGATCTTATTGCGGGCCTTGCTGGTCTTGACGATATTGAGCCAGTCACGACTTGGTCCAAATGAATTTGGATTGGTGATGATTTCAACCTGGTCACCCGTTTTCAGCTTGGTAGTCAAAGGAACCATACGGCCATTAACCTTGGCACCAGTCGCTTTTTCCCCGATCTTGGTATGAATCTCATAGGCAAAGTCAATCGGTCCAGAATCCTTTGGAAGAGAACGAACCGCTCCATCTGGGGTAAAGACATAAATCTCTTCGGCTAGATAGTTTTCTTTGACCGTATCTACAAATTCTTTGGCATCATCCGCCTGATCTTGGAGTTCCATCATCTCCTTGATCCAGTTCATCCCAATAGCCGATTCTTTGCTATTGACTTGGCCCTTGATTCCTTTCTTATAAGCCCAGTGTGCCGCAACCCCGTACTCAGCAACCTCGTGCATTTCCTTGGTACGGATCTGGAACTCGATGGGACCTTTTGGTCCGTAAACAGTGGTATGGATGGACTGGTAACCATTGGCCTTGCGATTGGCGATGTAGTCCTTGAAACGGCCTGGCATAGGCTTCCACAACTCGTGGATATAGCCCAGCATGGCATAGACGTCACTTGGTGATTCTAGGATACAGCGAATGGCAATCAAATCATAGATTTCATCAAAGCGCTTCTTCTTATCCTGCATCTTGCGGTAGATGGAGTAGATATGCTTAGGACGACCATAGATTTTCCCATAGAGGTGGCGTTCTGCCGCATAGGACTCGATCTTTTGGACAACTTCTTCTACCAAGGCTTCCCGCTCGCGACGCTTCTCCTTCATCATATGGGAAATTTTATAGAACTCGACTTCATTCAGATAACGGAAGGATAGATCTTCCAATTCCCACTTGACGCTGGAAATCCCGAGACGGTGGGCTAGCGGCGCATAGATTTCCATGGTCTCCTGGGAAATCCGTTCTTGCTTGTCCTTGCGTAAATGCTTCAAAGTCCGCATGTTGTGCAAGCGGTCTGCTAGCTTGACCAAGATGACACGGATATCCTGAGACATGGCCATGAGCATCTTGCGGTGGTTCTCTGCCAGCTGCTCTTCATGGGACTTGTATTTGACCTTCCCGAGCTTGGTCACTCCATCAACAATCACTCGGACATCATGTCCCAAATTCGCGTTCTAGATCATCTAGGGGTCGCGTCTGTATCCTCGACAACGTCGTGCAAAAAAACCACAGAGCAACGGTCACAGCATCCAACTTCAATTTTGCCAAAAATGCCGGCAACTTGAATAGGGTGGATGATATAGGGTTCACCTGATTTACGGAATTGCCCACTATGGCAGTCGACTGCATAAAGGAGAGCTTTTTCTACAAATGCAACATCCTCTCCCGACAAGTATTTTTTGGTAAGGGCAATAACCTGGCCCCCTGTTAAAGGTTCTTCTTTCGGCATCTAGTTTTCTCCACTTTCTTGCCTTCTATTCTATCACTTTTAGCTCTATATGAAAAACTAGTCCGATTGACTTTCATGCTATTTGAGGAGCTTTCCAGCACTATCAGCCAGAAATCCCAAACGTAGGTTCCTTTTTTTATACAAATACTCCATTTTTTTATAAAAAAATTCATTAATTTGTAATATAAAAAAATAATAAAACGAATAAATTCTGAACAAAATAAGATATAAAAAGAAACGCGTGAAGATCTACCTTCACGCGTTTTTCATTAATTCTGTGACAACACTCACTGCGCTAAGGGCATAGAGTGGGGCGGTTTCTGCACGGAGAATCCGAGGACCAAGGCCTGCAAGGACTGCTCCTTTAGCTTCAAAACTTTCAATTTCAGCAGGTGAAAGACCACCTTCCGGTCCAAAGATAAAGAGAACCCTGCTCCCTTTTTCAAGACCACTTACAGCTTGTACAAGAGCAGCGCTTTCGCCTTCTTTTGCCGACTCTTCATAGGCCACCACGATGCGGTCAAACTGGTCAAGTTGGGCTAGAAAGTCTGCCTTTTTCTCAAAAAGGGTAATGCTTGGAACAAGATTCCGCTTGCTTTGCTCTGCTGCTCCAAGGGCAATTTTTTCTAGTTTTTCAACCTTTTTACCCAATTTCTTGCCATCCCACTTGGCAACTGACCAATCGGCAGGAAAGGCCCAAATTTGCCTAGCACCGAGCTCTGTTACTTTTTGAGTGATAAATTCCAGTTTGTCTCCCTTGGGAAAGCCTGATGCGATGGTCACTTGAATTGGCAATTCCACATTGTCGGCTAATTCCTCGATTATCTCCAACTGACGCGCCTCTACATTGACCACGCGTGCTAAGCGTTTAATCCCATCATCAAAGACTAGAGTCACCTCATCATCTTCTTTCAAAGCGCATGACCTGAAACATGTGCTTGCTGGTTTCCTTGTCCTCGATAGTGACAGGTGATGTGGCAAGACCTTTGACAAAATACTGCTGCATGCTAGCCTCCAATCACACCTGAGACATCCTTGGTCTTCTTGAAGACGCAGGCATTCCATTCCCCTTGAATCATGTGGGTTTCAAGGAAAAATCCAGCTGCTTCCGCCGACTCACGGACCATGTCCCACTTGTCCCTGATAATGCCACTCATGATCAGGTAACCTTCATCCTTGACCAAGCGATAAGCATCATCTGTCAGATGAATGAGGATATCCGCCAAGATATTGGCCACGATGACATCTGCCTCAATCTCCACGCCTTTCAGCAAATCGCCTGGGGCTACATGGATATTTTTCCATGCCAGGGTTGAGTTCAATATTCTCCTGAGCGACGCGAACTGCCACATCATCTAGATCATAGGCAAAGATTTCCTTGGCACCCAGAAGTGAGCTAGCAATAGAAAGAACTCCTGAACCAGTCCCCACATCTAGCACTGTTTCACCACCACGAAGGACCTGCTCCAAGGCAAAAGAGACTCATCTTGGTCGTCGGGTGTGTTCCCTGTCCCAAAAGGCCATACCCTGGATCTAGCTTGATAATCTTCTCCCAGCTGTCGCCTCATAGTCCGTCCATGACGGCACGATGGTCAAGTCATGAGTGATACGAGCTGGTTCATAGTATTTCTTCCAGTTGTCTGCCCAGTCTTCCTCAGCCAAGGCAGTCGTGCCAATCTTGACCTCTCCTAGATCCATAAAGTCTGTCAATTCTGCTAAAGCGAGCCTGCAAGTCCGCCTCAACCACTGCCACATCAACCGTATCAGGATAGTAGGCGGTCACTACGATTTCTTCTTGCTGTTCGACCTCTGGGAAAATCTCACCAAAGCGATCGACATTTCCCACATAGTCCATGCTATCTTCAATTGCTACCCCTTGGGCGCCCAGCTCAATCAAGAGATTGGAAACTAATTCCTCTCCCTCACGCTTCACTGTAACTTTTAACTCTTGCCATGTTTCCATTTTATTAATACTCCTCGTCATATTCTAATCCAAGTTCCTGAAATATGTAGAAACGTAATACCTCTTGACACAATGTACGAAGGTCATACATTTCATTGAAGTCTGTCACTAGATTTTTATATTTTGATTTCTCATCTCCATGAATATAGTAGTTACGACTGTCATACAACTTTTGAACAATACTAGAAATGGAGGCCTCAGTAAGTTTATTCTTCCCTATTTTTCCTGGGACATTAGTAAATAAATCCAGTAATTTCTTTCTCAAGTCATTATCCTGTCTCTGATATTTTAACCTATGTCTTTTCGCAAAATAAACCGTAAACTCATCGTTTACATAATCTGCAACATAGCGAAGATTAGGCGGGTTTTCCTCACCGCTTAATATCCAAGGATGGAAGCAAAAGGTTTTCTCCCACCTCTTCTGAGTATAACCGAGATTCTTGGCATACTGAGGGATAGGTTGTTGCATCTCACTTTCCAAATGGGACTGAATGGCATTGTCAAAACTATTCAAACTAGCTAATAGTTGCTGAAACTGCTCTTCTTCCTCCGTATTAAAACCAACTAGAAATTCAAATTCCGCAAAGTCTTCAGGAAATTCAAGTTCTGTGACTGTACCATCTTCTGCATAGCGCCCCTCCTCATCGACAAGTCGACGAGTTCCAGACTTCAATATTCGCTCGAAATCAAGATCCGCAAAGCGATTTCGAGGAAGGATCGACTCACGCTCTTGAGATTTTTGGGATTTTTTACTAAATAACCGCTTAAATATCTGAAGCATCGTACAGCTCTCTTTCCTTTTCTCAGCTCACCTGGGTCTCTTCTTCCTGTATTGCTTGTTCTAACTCATCTAACCACTGCTGGTAATAGGCTTTCTCATCCCGCAACATGCGACTTACATCCATCTTCTGTCTAGCAAGCTTGATCGCCTTGTGGGTCTGGGCCAAATCCTTCTTGACGGTAAATTGATACCAGGCTTGGACCGCCTGTATATTGGTCAATTTCATCGACAAAAAAGACTTGACTCGTCGAATGGTCGCGTACTCCTCTGCTTTATCATCATCTCCTTCCAGCAAGGCGATATGCAGTAGGGATAACTGAGCAGCCGTTTGAATCATCGGATTATCTGCCCTCTCCAGTAAAGACTGAAACTGCTCCTTAGCCGCCTCTCGATTGCCCTCTAGGATGTAGACTTCTCCCTGAAGGGCTAAGACACCCTCCACAAAGCCTCCTTGCGCCTCCTCAGGAACAGGTCTAACAAAATCTTTTAGATCGTAATCTTCTGGCGCTAGCAGGGTCTGAGCAGAATGGCGCAGTCCGAGATAAGCATAGGGTACATTTTCAGGATGGTGCATCAATTCTAAAATTTTAGCTCCATCTGTAATCCCAAGGGGGAGAGCATTGGCCAAAATGAAGGAGAGATTGAGACAAATCCAAGTGCCTGCAAAATACCAACTCTGTGTCAGAACTCCAAAAAGGATGGATACGATAAGTAAAGTCAAATGAACCAATATCCCACCTGAAAGCATCAAGATCATTCGTTGGTCACTTTCATCCTCTTTTAGTCCAATATACTGGGCACCGACATTTTTCAGAATGGCCGTGCGGCTAAGACGAAACTTCCCTGCTTTTTTAGTCAGGAGAAAACTTCCCAAGCCTAAAGCGACGAGCCGATAGCCCGTCAGATAACCACAAAAAGCATGCCCCAGTTCATGGAGAATGAAAATGAGATAAATGCTAGAAAAAGTGAAGAGATACCCCGGTACAAAAACCAGTTGAAAACCTAAGTCCGTAAAGGCGATCGTTCCCCAAGGAAAAAGCAGCCATCAAGAGAAGAAACGATAGACCGTAAACCAGGTAGGTCCCAAGTTTTTTCATCAACTCTCCCACTTATTTCTAATATCTCGGATAAGGGTAAAAGGTGCTTTCTTCCAGGCCGACTTTTCCTTCTTCAAAAACTTCTTGGTTCCAGACGATCTCAAAGCTCTCTGCTTCTTCGTCTGCTAAGAAATCCATGAGGTCATCCAAGGCCAGCTCGGCTGTATCCTTTGAGGAAGGTCGCAAAATAAGCTAGAAACTCTCGAGACAAACCTTTTTTTCGGCTCATACGGAAGGGCTGTTAAATAGGCATCTTCTTCCACATGCGACTTGGCTGGATTGTAGAAGATGACGGCTTCTTCAAAGAAGATATCCTCGTCAGACTCTTCGCCCGACTCATCGACCAAGGCAACCCCTCCTGTGTTTTGTACTTCTAAGAGAAAAGCCACTTCTACCGCATGATTCTTCTTATCCCAATTGATCTCAAAGTCAAAGGGAAAGACCTTTGTCCATTTCCTCTTCTAAAAACATCCAAAAAAATCCATATTTAGACATCGTGTCCTCTTTCTAATTTCCCACTCTTAGAGCGGAATATGATACAATAGTTACTACAATCTTACCATAAAAACTGCCTCTTTTAAAGGAGACAAAGCTAGAAAGGAGACCCTCATGCCCGACAATCTCGCCCTGCGCATGCGCCCCAAAACCATCGACCAGGTCATCGGCCAAGAGCACCTCATCGGGGAGGGAAAAATCATCCGCCGCATGGTGGAGGCCAATCGTCTCTCGTCCATGATTCTCTTTGGCCCACCAGGGATTGGCAAGACCAGTATTGCTTCTGCCATCGCGGGTACGACTAAGTATGCCTTTCGGACCTTCAATGCAACCGTCGACAGCAAAAAAACGCCTGCAAGAGATCGCAGAGGAAGCCAAGTTTTTCAGGTGGCTTAGTCCTGCTTTTTGGATGAGATCCATCGCCTCGATAAGACCAAACAAGATTTTTCTCCTGCCTTTGCTCGAAAGCGGTCTGGTCATCATGATCGGCGCAACGACTGAGAATCCCTTTCTTCTCCGTGACGCCTGCCATTCGCAGTCGGGTACAGATTTTTTTGAGTTGGAACCCTTGACCAATGAGCAGGTCAAAGAGGCTATCCAGTTGGCGCTGAGCGACTCTGAGCGGGGCTTTGACTTTCCCTGTAACCCTCGACGAGGAGGCCTTGGATTTCATCGCCACTTCGACCAATGGAGACCTGCGTTCTGCCTATAACTCTCTCGATTTAGCTGTCCTCTCTACCAAGGAAGGGGAGGATGGCGTTCGCCACATCAGTCTCGACATCATGGAAAAACAGCCTCCAGCGTAGCTACATCACCATGGACAAAGATGGAGACGGCCACTATGATGTGCTCTCTGCTCTACAAAAAGTCTATCCGTGGTTCCGATGTCGATGCCAGTCTCCACTATGCCGCACGCTTTGATTGAAGCCGGGCGATCTACCCAGCTTAGCTCGTCGCTTGACGGTCATTGCCTACGAAGATATCGGTCTGGCTAATCCAGATGCGCAGATCCATACGGTGACAGCCCTTCAGGCAGCGGAGCGGATTGGCTTCCCTGAAGCCCGCATCCTCATCGCCAACATCGTCATCGACCTGGCCCTTTCACCCAAGTCCAACTCGGCCTACGTCGCCATGGACAAGGCTTTGTCTGACCTCCGTAAGTCGGGCAACCTTCCTATCCCCCGCCACCTCCGTGACGGTCATTATGCTGGTAGCAAGGAACTGGGGAAATGCCCAAGACTACAAATATCCCCCACAATTATCCTGGTAATTGGGTCCAACAGGACTACCTACCAGACAAGCTGAAGGGTACCTCCTATTTCACTCCCTAATGAGAAATGGCAAATACGAGCGAGCCCTAGGGGACGACAAAAGAGAAGATTGATCAACTCAAGAAAAGGTGATATCGGTTCCAAAAAAATGAGATTTTCCCTTGAAATTTTTTTGAAATATGGTATCATATACATATAGAAACGCTGTGGTGTACGACTTCACACTTAAGTGTTGACCGACTATTTTTTGTATTATTAGGGAAACAAAGGACTTCTAACAGCATGCAGGCCGTATCACGCGGAAGCAGCTTCAGTTAGAGCAAGTTGCCCACCTGCTTAATTGCGCGGGTTCAATACAAACCGTGAAGTTTCGGCACCAATACAGCTTTTTTTTGCCTCCTTAGCTCAGTTGGTAGAGCAGTAGACTCTTAATCTATGGGTCGCAGGTTCGAGCCCTGCAGGGGCATCCAATAAATCAACAGGAAGCCTGATATATCAGGCTTTTTGTTTGTTATTTTGTTTTTGTACCAAAAATTTGTACCAAATAATTATAAAAGTTTTCTAACGTTATCAAATTCTTCATTAATCTTCTCTTGTAGTGTATGACCATATACTTCTACCAACATTGAAATATCTTTTATGACCTAGAATTTTTGCAATTACTCCCAAATCAATTTGATTATGCCACAAATAGCTACCATAAGTATGCCTTGTGCCTTTTGTAGTAATAATTGGTGCAATCTCTAATTCAGTCAAAGTCTTCTTTAATGCTTTATTAACTGTTCCAATATTAGGAATTTCTTGAACATAACCATAATGTTGAAAAAAACAAAGTTTTCACTATTGATAATTCCAAGATCTGTATTCACTACTTCTTGTTCCTTCTGCAACAATTTCAGTACTTCAAGCTCTTTCTTCACCTATCGGAATACTCCGAATAGATGTTTTATTTTTGGGTGGAACAAATTGACAAATCGTCGTATTGTATCGTCTGTATGTTTTAATTACTTTTTTTCGTCAAACTCTACATCATCCCAGGTTAAAGCGATTAATTCTCCAAACCTCATACCTGTTTTTAAAAAAGCATATAAATTACAAAAAGGAACTACCGATCTTCTATAATCCATTTTTTTGCTTAAAAATAGTTAATGATAGTGTTAAAATCTTTCTCGCTATGGATATACTTATCCTCTATAGCCTGAGACTCTTTTTGATGAAAAATAATTCCGCAAAATAAGTAAAATCTTCTAGAAAAAACTTTATCTGCTTGTGCCGTTTTTAATGCATTCTTGAATACTCGTATGAAGTCTACTTAATGTATTTCGTGTTACAGTTTTACCATAATCATTCATGATACGTTGATATTTACTAGGTTTTATTTGCGAAACAGGAGTCTCTCCAAATAATTTTCTAATGACTTCTTTTCTTAAAATGTACTTCTTTTTTGTCGTTTGACTGCGTTTACTAGGTAGTATTTTTAAATTAAGCCACTCTTGATATAGCTGGTAAAGTGTCATTTTACCATCAAGACTGTATCCACGATTCAACTTTCTTAACAATTTTTCTGCTTCTATTTGAGCTTTTTTCTTTGTTTCAAAGCCACTTTTATAAGCAATTGTCTTACTTGTTTCATCCCTTATAGTATAGGTCCAAAGATTCTTTTTACCTCGTTTTAAATATCTAATACTTGCCATACTACAACTCCACTCCCAATACTTCTGAGACTGCACTTTTAGGCACAACCATCAAACGTTTTCGATCGTAAAAACTATAACCTTTGTTAACCATCAATTTCCTTGCTTGGTGGATAATCTGCATAGCTGTATATTGCTTATATCCCATTTCAATCAAGTCTTTCTGTGAAATCGTGTTATTTATCATTGTGATTTCTCCTTTCTAATGTCCTAAAACATATGTAAATTGTTTTGCAGTTTCCGCATCAAATGTACGGTAACTAATCACTCCAAGTCCCTTGACATTACATTCTGAGACAAGAATTGATCCATCTGATTTGACTTGTTCCACAAAGGCAATATGCCCGTATATTGGATTAGCTCCAACTTGTCCAGGACTAAATGATAGAGCAGAGTGTTCAGTTGGTGTATGGGTTGTAGTAAAGCCTGGCTTATTCATCCATTGGCCACCATTTCCCATGAATGGATCGAAGTTAACTCCGACTTGTTTTCCACGGTTAAAGACATACCAAGTACATTCTCCCCATGGATAGGTGCTAGTGATATATCCATTTGTATCGATAGCTTTTGTAAGACTATATCCTACCGGAATATCATTTGAAGTAACTCCTCCTCCATCTCGAGTTTTTCCAGTTAATTGGATCGGTGCTTTTGGTGTTCCACCGTGTTCATCGATGTACTGATCTAGCTTTCTCATCGTTTCAGCTCGACGCTTGCCAGAACCGCTTGTATCTGTAAAATAAACTCCCCCATCGACTGTCTGATTCAAAGAACCATTCGCATATTTTTGAGCCTTATCATCTTGAATTTTAAAGGTCTCATTCTTATTTCCAATAATTGTCTGTTGGGTTAGGGCAACTACGGCAACCTCGTCATTAAAGTTATTGGCATTTTCTGGATTAGAATCAAATGCTCCATAACCAAACATGTTGGCACCAGGGTTTCTTGCGACTCCAGCTGTTCCGAGTGAGCTTTCATTTAAGGCAATTGCCACAATACCTCGGACATCTAGATTGGATTTAGCCTCCCATTCTAGGAGTTTTTTACCGTTAATCCTATTCTTATCATAGGAGATCCCTAAAGTGTCTAAAAAGCCGTCTAGTTGAGCTGCTGTAATGCCATATCGATGAACTAATAGATTGTGTGTATATGGATCTCCAGAGGACCAGTGTTCCGCATAAGTGGCTCCATCTACCCCAGATCCTCCAGTCGGACTTCCTGCTGTGGAAACCGCAAGAATGATAATGAGAAGAAAGGGGAGAATGATGGGGATTATTCCAACCAGTAAAAAAACCATTTTAATTTCTTCATAGGACCTCCTTTCTAGTTAGTGTTTGATATAAGCTGTGAATAGCACTGTCCCAAAGCGCCACTTGGCATCTAGTACGACAGAATGAGCTTTGACTTGATCCAGTATAGAGTCTTTCTCACTTTCTTTAACAGGAAACAAAAGAAGGAAATCGACTGAGCGTTTCCCTTCTTGGTAAGCTTGAAAAAGAGTCTCCTCGAGAATCCTTGAAAAAGATGTTCTTGAGTGAATTCTAATATTCATTGTATTCTCCTCTCAATTGATTGAGTCGTTCTGTTAGTTTGTTTCTTCGTTCAATATTTGTTCGTAATTTATCGTCTCGTGTCATAGTCTTTCGATAGGCACGAGTAAAGGCATTGGATCCTTGAGCTTTATACATCGCTTTGGGATCTTTGTATTTATCTAATTCACGTTCCAGTGAATTGATTTGGTGTTGTTTAAATGGGGAAATCCATTCTTCTTTTAGTGTATGGAATTCATCTTCTGTAGTAGAAGATCGCTCAGCTTGAATAGGTATTTCCACTTTTCCACTAGGCTGTTCTGGCTTTCTTTCTTGTAGATTTGATTTTTTTTGAAGTAGGCATGCTCTCATTCTCTGTTTTAATTTTAGGAGCTGTTGTGCTCTCTTGTTTAAGAGGTGTTTCAGTCGGAATATCTGGCTCGAATTCATCTTCTGGCATCGTGTCTTTCTGAGTAAAGAAAGAACCGACTTGTTGGAAGTGATCTTTAGAATGCATGACCATTCCTGCTCCAATCCCTGCTCCAGCTAAGGCGAAATTTCCCAAGTGTTGAGCGGTTGAAAGACTGCAGAGTTGGAACTTGAGAGGCAACCTCTTTTGTTCGAGTCATTCCGTGCTCCATACGATTTCCAAGATCACTTGCCATCATACGGGCTTTGGACCCTAAAATGAATTGAATCAATTCAGCCTTGTACTTCCACATGAGGATGTAAATGGTACCTTTTGAAACAACCGATACTAGGAGTTTAAAGACAAGTCCGAATAGGATAAGAGAAGGCAGAGTTTTTAAAACTTTATCAAAGCCACTGGTAACTAAATTTTCTAAGAGCTTTTCGATGTAAAAGATAAGAAGAGTTAAAAGACTTGTAATTGCTGGAAATGCTAGACCTCCAAACATGACTTTTAAAACTCCGAAAATCAGATCTTGCATTCGAGGAATGAAGGATACTAGAAGGACAATCGGAAAGAGCAGAATCATCATGAGCACCAAGAGTTGAGCTAGGACATTTAAGAGCTGAATCAAGATAACGGGGATGGCTAAAACAAAGGCCTCTACGATTTTAAAGATGACATAGAACATGCGAATGAAGATGAAGTCTGGCATAGCCGATACCCAACGGTTTTCTTCTGAATCTTCGTTAGCACCATCTCCCATTTTGTCTAAATAGTCTATGCGAGTTTTGGCTTTTACAGGTTTGAAATTTCCATTCTTATCTCCTGTTCCAAGAACTTGACTATCGTCAAAATTCTCCTCTTTTCCGTTTTGACTATTCTTGTATTTCCCATTTTCCTGACCCGTATTGACAAAGACATAGGCCTTATAAGATGTTTCTGCGATATAGTTATCTGCCATTGTTTCCCCAACTTTTAGGGACTTGTCTTTTCCATAGTTAATCTCGATGTTTGAAATCTTGGAAGAGACATCTTTGGAAACGGAGTTGATGGTATCTAGTAAATAGAGACCTCCAGATGTCCCAGCAATGGTCCCAAAGTAACTAAAGCCAAGAAGTATCACCATACAGACATGGATCATAGTTCTTGTGAAACTTCCTTTTGAGAAGAAATACTGGTAGAAAAGATAAAAGGCAAGTCCTAATAACAAAATAGAAATTAAGGAACCACTTGTGACTCCTCCGTGTGTGGAACCGGTGAAGCCATTCCAGATTATACTAGCTCCCTTATAGACGTAGTTCTTATACGCAGAGTATAAATCAACACTTTCTAATACACGAATTAAGAGAGAGAAGAAACCAACTACCGCATTGAGAATGAAAAAGAAGAAGTTGACGAAGAGTTCGTTAATTAAGACCCAAGCCCCATTGAAAGACCCAAAGCTAGTCGGCTCCATATAGGACTTGAGAGAGAAGATATCTACCCCTCTTAATTTCTCAAAAGCTTCTTGCATGGATTCACCTCCTTAACTAGCATATTTATTTTCAAGACTTGACGATACTGTAGCTTTCATTGGTTTTAGAAGCATATCAATATCTTCAAAAATGTTGTGAACAGAAATCATATTGAGATTGCCATAGACATCAGAATAAAGGCATTGACCTGAGATCATATTATCAATCCATTCTAGGTTGCTTTCGGTCACTTCCAGGTTGACGTGTCTTAGAATATCTTCTCTTTCTGATTTTTCATAAAAGGCAAAGATTGTCCCAAAACCTGTTGTATCATCGTCATTTTCTGCATCATGCACAGACTGAGTAATAAGGGCAAGCGTATTATTTTTAGAGCGTCCAATCCGGCGCATATTTTTGATAACCGCTTTTCCTTCGGCAGACTTCATAAGGATCCAGGCTTCGTCAAAGAACTCAATGGTATCTTCATGTTCGTTGCGTTCTCCAAAGTGAGTACAAAAGGCTCCTAGCGCAAACATGAGGGCTATAGAATTTCGTTCATGGTCTGAAATCTTAGTGGAATCATCCTTTGGAAGTTTGAGATTATTAACCTCTAAAACAGTCACACGAGACTCATAATTGAGACCTTTTGTAGTTCCGTCTGAGAAAGCTAACTCTAAAATTGAATTATTGACAATGGATGTTAAGTAACGTCCGACTGAGGCTATGTCTGATGAAGCAGCTTCTCTTAAAACTTTAGAACATGTTTAAAGCCGACCAACTCACCAGCTACTCGACGTTCGACAATGGTATTGATGGCTTCTGTAATAGCTGTCTTTTGGTCCATCGATACATCATCTACAGCTTGAAGAAGAAACTCGAGCATATTCTTTGCGACCTCTACGGCTTGTTCCTTATCGAGAACTACAATAGGATCCAACACTCCGTGGTTTGATGGTAGTGAGCTATCCAGCGTCACAAAATTAAAGTTCTCAATCTGTTTCTTGCGTTCAGGGTAAAGTCTTGCAAATTCTGGAGAACTAATCACTTGTTGATAGTGATTTCTAAGTTCACGTTTCGGGTCAATGTAGAGGGTTTTAACATTCTGTAAAGCGACACTTAGAAAGATAATCTGAGCGAGAAAGGATTTTCCTTGGCCAGTTGCCCCAGTGATAATGATGTGAGGGTTCTTGGTGATTTTGCCTGCAATATCTTCTTTGTTTCCCACTGTCGCATTGTAGAGGACAATATTTTTTGACGATTCGATGGCTTTTGAGATGGAGTCCCAGCGTCCCGTCCAGTTATCAACCCGGCCGATATACCAACCAATTCTATTTCCAGAAGTGGTATTGGTAAAGGGCATGAGTTCCGCAAAGCCTCGAGGTGTTACCATGTGAGTCCAGGTACGAGTTTTCTTTTGAAGAGGTTCCCCGTATAGGAGAGCTTGAAAGAGATAAGGGCCGTCTTGTGAGGCTTCACTAATCTCAACTCCCATATCATCAAAATAGTTAAGGACCACTTGTCGTCTTTGGCGGAGCTGGTGAACACTTGAAGCTGAGACAATCAAGTAGGCTCCATATTCAATAATATCTTCTTTGTTTCCGACTTTACGCATCAGATCTTTTAGAGAGATAGATCCCATAATAATCTCATCTTGTTGGACGGTGTCGGTATTCTCAGCTTCTTCCATAATGTTTCGATAACGAGTGTTGGAGCGTCCCATCTTTCCTTTGATTTTACTAGTATCAATGAATTCAGATTTGATTCGTAACTCAACTGGAAAATTCAAACGCTGAATGAATTCTCCTAAGTGAAAACCATTGAATTGAACAGGAAACTTTCCAACTGGAAGAATAGTCACAAAGGAGGAGCCATAAGGGCTTTCTAGTTTCAGAAAGCCTCCTTTAAGGACCTTAATCAAGGTATCTGTGATATTGAAAGACGCACGATTGGCAATCACTTCTTTCTTGTAGTGAGGGATATAGCGGAGGTATTGCATCCGCTGGTAGTAGAAGAGTTCTTCATTGGTGAGGCGCTGTGCTCGAAGGACAGATAAAGCTTGAAAGATAGTAAGCTCATCACCTTGATATTCTTCATACCAAGTTGGACTCAGTTCTAACTCATAGCCAAACCCCTTTGCGATTTTTTCTGAAAAGTCTGTAAAGCTTTCATAGACCAAGTCTTTAATGGTTGCCCCGTGATTTTGTTTGCGAAGGGTAACTCCAATCACCCAGTCAAACTGATAAGGGATTTCCATCTCGTCTGTTAGACGATCCACCGTGTAAAGAAGCAATTCTTCTCCCAGTTCACGGCTGTCATCTGCTAGAGCATCGGAAAAGTCCCGCATTTTTTCTTCTAGGAGATAGTCTTTTGGAATGAGAGAGATTTCAAAGTGCTGATTCTTTTGGAACTTTTTCATCATTTGCGCAACAGTAATTTTGTGTTTCCATTTTTTCTCATCATCCGTAATGGTGATGGGAGTATTGGGGATTCGATAGAAAGCGACAACGGAATGATCCTTTTTCAGAGCTAGGTTGTCATGTGTCTCTCGAATCGGGTAGGTTAAGGTAATACTCATAGGACCTCCTTTTCTATAGGTTTGTTTTTTCAAAGACAATTTCATCAATTGGTTCTATTCGGTCCTCCTGGTAGATAGCTTTTTGATTGAGTTTGAAGTCCCAGAGATACATCAGGTAGTCAGAGAGAAAGAGATGCATCTTCTTTCCATGAGGTTCATACTCAGTGTAGAACTTGGCCAGCTTATAGGGTAGATACCAATAGAGCAAGAGAGAAATGGAGTGAGTCATTTTAGCTAATGGAACAAGAATGACTCCTCCAAACAGTAACATCCCCACAAAGACGAGGATGAAGACAATAAAAAAAGGACAACTGCATCGGTGTCGCGAAGTACCAAATCCGTGTGTCCTTTTTCGTCTTAATTTCTTGAATCCAATAAGGTGCATTTAGCCCCTTACTGTAATCATATAGTTTTTCTTCTTTCATGATTAAAGTCCTGTTTCAATTCCAAAGAGGCGCAGGAACCATCCAAATGCTTTGAGGATATCCTGTCCTTTTGCGATGGAGACAATCACGGCATAAAAGCCAACGACCGAAAAGAGTTGGAGCCAGGAGCTGTTGCGCCAAGCCTTAATCGCTAAGAGCACGGCAATAGCTGTTAGGATCCAAATGCCGTCTCCTTGAAGGAAACTTCGTAGGTTGTCTGTATTCATATAAATTCTCCTATTCTTGATTATTTGCGTAGTTTAAGGGGATTGTGTGCTCTAGTTTAGAGACATAGTAGGTTTTTTCTTTTTCGATAAGGGTAAAGGTAAAGTTTTCAGAGTGAGTAGTTCCTCCCACTTCAAAGGTTGCTTGAACATAGGCTGTAAGCCCCTTTTTATTCTTTTTGAGATAGGTGTAGTCGATACTTTTAAAGGTTGTATTTGCGACAACGTCCACATCTTTTGAGATCAAGTTGAGATTATCTTGATTGGTGGTGTAGTTTGTGAAAAAGACAGTCAGAAACTTATCTACTTTCTTGTGTACTGAATCAGAAAGACGATCTGTAGTTGTAAGAGTGAGTTTGTCTTCTTCCTTGAAGGAGCCAGCTTGTGAGCTTTCTAGGGTAGTAAACCAAGGAAGGCCAGAGATATAGTAGCTGTTTCCTTTTTGAGCATAAGGGATATTGAAACCTGTCACAATTTCTGTTTCTTGTGTTTCCTTGTCATGGCGTATCCATTCCTTGTACTTGATCCGGTAAGTTGCCACATTGTTTTCTACAGTGATTAGTTGAGCAGATAGTAACTCACTAGGATTTCTGACTTGGCCTTGGGATTTTACATCCGGAACAAAGTTATAAAAGCTATTGAGGTAGTCGATTTGTCCTTCTTGTTTTTCAACTTCTTGAGGGAGAGTGAAGTAGGCATAGACAAAATCATTGAGATAGTACTGGAGCTTATAGTCGTACTGTTTTTTTCTTCTACAGGTGCCTGAGCTTTTTGCATGAAGGATCTCCACATTCTGCTCTAGTTTAGAGACTTGATTCGAGATTGTTATAGCTCGAACAGCACCCAAGATACCAACAAAAAGGAGGAAAGAAATCCTCCAATAACGGCCAGATTGACTGTTTTCTTGTTGGTGATTTTCAGTTTAGGTGGACCTCCTTTCTTTTCCATCTTTTTGAATTTCGAGAGGTAGTCTCTCGCTTTTAGTAAGTAGTGTTTAGCTTTATCCATAGATCCTCCTTTTAGAGAGCAGCTAGTTCAATGAGCTTTTGAGCCTTTTGCATAGAGGCGCTTATTAGCTTTTTCAATTTCTCCGTTAATGTAATAGTAGCCTCGTAACTCAGTTTGGAGTTGTTCGATCAAGTCAGGTTTTAGATCCTTGGCTTCTTCTTTTTTAAGGAGACTATTTAATTCGCCAGCCTTGGTCCAAGCTTCTCTATGATCTTTCTTTTTAAGCAATTCTCCCAGTTCATTGGTGATTTGAGAGACTTTCTTTTCAAATGTTGTTTTAGTAGCCATTTCAATTTCCTTTCTAAATTTTTCTTGGTTTTCTTTGATGGTCTTTTGAATATAAGCAATGAGTGAGGGGCGCATTTTCTTATTTACGCTCAACACTTGACCATCTAAGGTAAAACAAGCATGTTCATAGTTATAGAACCCTCTACTATCTGGAAGATCTTCTGTACACCTGCCTGCACATTCATAGTAGAAGTCCTTTCCTTTTCGTAAGAGGATATACATATTCCAGAATTCATGTTCTGGAAGAAGTAAAAAGACAGCTTGATAGATCTTCTTTAACATCTTAAGAAGCCTCAAGCAGATCATCGTAGCCTAGAGCTTGGTAGATAAAATCTGAATCGAACCAGAGCCAGTCATTGATTTGTCCTTCAGTTGGTGTATCACCAGAGAAGATATCTTCACAAATGACAGTTAGGGCATCTACTCCACCACGTTCACGGACAGTGTTCAAGGTGGTTAGTCCACCAGACCAAGCTTTAAAGTTTTCTAGTGAATTGATTTGAACTTTGTATTCCATATAGTTTTTCCTTTCTAGTGTTCATAGTGTTTATTGGCTTTGAGAAGTCGTAACATGGCTTTTTCCTCGATCGGTAATCTCTCCGCTATTCTGAATCATTTTCATGTATTCTGTTTGGAGGATCTTGTCTGCTTCGGTGACTAGTGCAAGAGAGTTAGCAACTTGATAAGTCAGCCAGCGAATCGTTCGCTCAATACTGTATGGTTGTGGGTTGGTGGAGAGTTTTAAGGGTTCGACACCTCCAAAGAGCTGTTGCCATTTTTCATCAGGTTTATAGGCTCCAAAACGAGTAACTCCATCATAGACTTGGATTTCTTTATTGACGATACCTCTTGCGATTTCTCCGAGATCGACACCGTTGATGTATTCCTCCACAATGCCTTGAGCTTTCTGGTCTGAAAAGCGGAGTTCGTAGCGATTCCAGATACCAAAAATCTCCAAGGATTCGTCCAAGGAGATATTTTCCATTCGAGCTATTTCATAGCGTTTTTCATAAAAGTTGAAGTAGAGTTGACTTTGACGACTTCCAAAGTAAATGGATAAGCCGTGATTCGCTTCCATGTCTTCATTATCTGTAAAAGATCCACCACCCGTGATATTCCATTTCTTGATTGTGTCTAGGACAATCTCTTTGGAATAGAGTTTATCAATCAATTTGGGAATTTGAATTTGTTCGTCCTCATGACCATAACCCTTATAGAGTTCATCCAGAGCAATATCGAGTCGCTTCACCCGAACATCTTCATAGGAATAAAGAATGTTTTGAAGAAAGATCTGCCAAGTGATTCCCTTGTCTTCTAGAAGCAATTCCAACTCACGGCATCCTTGCCCAGATAGTTGAAGACAAGTTTGGTAATCATTGGTCACAGACTTATCAAAGAAATCAAAAAATCCAGATGTTTCCTCGTTGCCATAAGTGGGTATAGTTCATAAGGCGAGTTTCTTGGTCTGTAAATTCGCTTAGGTGACAGTGAAGAAAATTTTCACAGAAAGCATCTAAATCCTTTAATCTAGGAAAGGTCAATCGTAGATAGTCGATCTGAGCCCGAAGACTGTTTTTATCGCAATCTTGATAGTAACCAAGTTTTTCTTTAAGTTCTCTAAACTTATCAATCGTCAGTCCTCTTTCACCTGTTTCATAAGAGCGGTAAGTTCTTGTAGGTAGATCAACAGCTTGTGCAAATGCTTTTTGACTAAGTCCTGTTTGTTTTCTGAAATTCTTAATATGAAAAGGACTAATTTTGTCCATTCATCGCAACACCTCCTTCTAACTAAGTGACACACTTTTTTGACGAAAGTGACACACTTTTTAAAATTCGAAAACCCGGCTCCCACAAGGAATGAGGAGGGGTTGGTATGGCGTTTTTGCCAATTGTAACCCCCCTATTAGAAATAGTGGGAAAATATGAAAAAAAGCCCTTTAAAATGAGGCTTTTGAGGCGTATTTTTCTTTTTTTGGTAGCTAATTTGGTAGCCAAAGAGATTTAGTCGATAAAATCACTTGATATGAGATTGAGTTTATCTGTTAATTCGGAATCAGCGTTTGGGTATAAATGACTATAAATGCTAAGTGTAGTTTTGACATCAGAATGACCTAATCGTCTTTGAATATATAGAGCATTTACATTATATTCATTAATAAGTAATGACGCATGGGAGTGTCTTAAACCTTTTGGTTGAATGTATTTAACTCCTGCTCGTTTAGAATATTTTAGAATCTGGTCTCTAATACTACGTTTACGATATGGATTTCCATCAAGTGATAGAATGAATGGTATCTTGTCAACTTTTGCTTGTCGTTCTTTCCATTCTTTAAGTACGTTTAGAGTATTATCATCAAGGCCAATGGTTCGTCTGGAACTTTCAGTTTTTAGTTTGTTACGCCGAACCCAATTTTCACGGTTTATATACTGTAAGTTGTGATTGATTGCTAGAGTTTTCTTTTCAAAATCTACATCTTCCCAATAAAGAGCAGTCGCCTCATTTACACGCATTCCTGTAAAATAATAAAGCCAAAAAAGCGTATAAACAAAGTGCTCAAAATAACTCTTTTTATCAAGTGATTGTATTACTTTTTGGAACTCGTCTTTTGTCCAAAAATCTATATGTTTTTTTATGATTGGAATTGGACTAATATTACTTGTGGGAATTTCATGAAAAAAATCAACCCATATTTTTTTGCAGTTTTCAAAAACTTGATTAAGCAAAGTCATCTTGTTTCTTGCATATGAATTTGAATATTTCTCTAATAAACCGTTTCTATAATTAATCACATCATAAGTAGTAATTTCTCTAGGTTTTTTCTTACCAAAGTATTGAATAAATTCATCGAATATAACTTGACGTCTGTGTTCGAGATCCGGACTTGTTGTAGCGTAATAATTTGGCATAAAAACTTCTTCCATAAACTGCTTAAAAGTCCATTGAGTATGCTTAATTCCTCCTTTTTGTTGTATCTTATTCAAGGCTCTTGTACGTGCTTCAAAGGCTTCTTTTGCGGTTTGAAAACCACGTCTACGTTCTTGATAAGGTTTACCAGTAGCTAGGTCAACTCCAGCTTTAAAATAATAAGTATATTTGCCAGTCTTATCATCTTTCGTAACACCGGTATATCTAGTTTTTGACATGTAGTTCCTCCAATCCAAGTATCTCTGCTACAACTGATACTGGAACAGTTCCAAGTCCTTTATTGTTATAGAAATCGAAACCACGCTCGACCATAATATGTTTTGCTTGCCGTAAAATATTATAAGCAGTCCATTTTTGAAAAACCCTAAGTCCATAATTTCTTGTACTGTCATAGTTAATTTATCGTTCATAAATCAATTTCTCCTTTACTAGTAAGTTCTAGGAATTCTCCTATTAATTGTTTGAGTTCATTATTTAATCGTGGGGTTTGTTCTTTAAGTGCATCTTGTAGCTCTAAAGAAAATGAGCTACTATCAAATGCTTTTAAATGTTTTCTAAGCCTAGTCTTTTAACTCTAATAGTGTTAGGTTTCAGATAGGGGAATAATTCGGGTAAGAGTGCAGGTTCATGGAGAAAGATATAAGCAAATGCTTTGCTATCATCTGGAACACTTGAAAGACTAAAAAAGCTAAAATTCTCCAATCGTTTAGAAATTTCTGAAATGGTTTCCTCGTTTATAGCCTTTGTTCGTAGTTGGAACTCTAACCGCCACCAAAAAGGGTTTGTTTTTCTATATCTAATTTATCAGCTCTTTTGTGACTTAGTACCTCTATATTCTTATCGTACAAACGTACTTGAACGTTGCTACCACTTGCACCCCAGTATTTACTTTCTATATTGCCCCCTCTACCGTAGAATATTTTATGACTAACCCCTCCTTTGATATGTTGTAAAAAAACTATTTCTGGCCTATTAAAGATATCAAAAGCAAGGTCTAATCGTGACAGTCTAATTTCTAATCGATTTAATCGAGCGTAATTCATAATCTGCCTCCACACTTGTAACCCCTCAAATTCTTTTAGTGAGTTAGGGTTGAAGTCTAGGCGTATGACTTGATAACCACCATAATCCGATAGTTGAAAGAAAAATTAGATTTATACTATCTTCGTCTCATCGTTTTTATAAAAGAGTAAAAATAGTCTTCTCTTAGATTTTCTTGAATACTAAATTCTTGAATTATATTATCGAGTGATTTTCGTAATTCACGAAATATTCGTCTAAGTGATTGGTTCTCGCTATCAAAGATTACTGTTAATCTGTCAATGCTGATATAAATCGATTTTTTTCTAGTTTTGATAAATCTACTTTGACTTTGATATTCTCGTAGAGATTGAATGGTATTTTTTTCAACTGTAACGCCTCCTTTCTATACTTAAAATCTGCGTAATTCGTTGCTACTATTGATTTTTGCCGATGACTCGTTACCTAGGGCGTTGCCTTAAGTGTATCTGATTGCTGGCTGTTAGAAACGCCAGTTTTTATATTAGAGATTGGGAGAACTTCGAGCTGGGCGCTCTGCCTTCGGCCCGCGCCCTTGCACTTGTCTCCCAATCTCTAATTTATTAGTTTTAAACTACCCAAAATACTTGTCTAGAAAAAAATCGATAGCAGTTCAAGTGCTCAAGTTCAATTTCTTCGTCTCGAATATTGTTAAATACATCATCATTTATTAGAACTGATGCACCTAAACTAGGCGAATAAAAAAAGAATGAGTATTGTTAGTGTTGTTGTCTTTTATTGTGTATTGTGTAGATTTCATAATCTCCTCAATCTAGCCATATCTCGCTTCTTATGGACTTTTTATTACCATTTTGGTATAATTGTATTGGTTTTTAAACGAAAGCCTCAGAACGCTTTTGCAGAGCTTTCTGGGTGTTTTTTTGCATACTCATAAAATTAACTAGTATCACTTATTTTGTATGCTTTTGTTTTTTTATATAACCATTTTGGTTATATAAGTATAATACAACCATTTTGGTTATAAGTCAATAGAAAAACGAAAGGAATTTTTAAAAATGTTAAAAGACAATATAAAAAAGCCCGACTAAATGCAGGACTTACTCAATTAGAAGTTGCTGAAAAGTTAGGTGTAGCTCAAGCTCAATATGCTAGGTGGGAAAAATGGAGGGAGAAATCCGAAAAGATGAAACAGTAGAAAAATTAGCTGAAATCTTTTGGTACGTCTCTTGAGATTTTTAAAAGGACGTGATGACGGACTAGAAGAAATTGTTAGTTTATTGAGAGAATATGAATTGACAGAAGCAGATAAAAACAAAAATTATTAAAACTTTAAAGGATTTATTACATAAATAAATCAAAAATAATGTGGTAGTTGGAGAGCACAAAGTGAATAATATCCGGGAGTAAAAAAAGCAAGCTAAAGCATTTATTAAACGCTGGGAAAATAGAGGAAACGAAAGGCAGGATAGTCAATCTTTTTGGTGGTTAAAGATTAACTATCTTTATGCTATTGATTAATATATTTGTCATAGTGCTCTTGGTACTGTGCTTTTTATATTATATTCTCCTAGAATTTCAAATACCTGAAGTGCTTGTTTTCATCTTTTTCGATTCCGTTCGCAGGATTGCACTTAAATTCAAAGTATCCACATGTATATAAGAAGACGGTTTTGTTCATAATAGTTTAATTCATTATTTAGTAATTTTTATTTCTTTGATTAGAAAACTACAATTTTGAAATTCTTCTTTATCAATACTAACAATTAGGCAATTGATTGCCAATTGTGTAACAAAGTCGTTTATTTGTCTTATTTAATGTTGAATAGATATAATTTTTAACATTTCTATAGTTAATAGGAAGTAGGAGTTATATTTAATTGTTCTTACACAGTTACCTAATAGGATAATTTCATAGTAACCCCAGTTTTCAACTTTAAAAAGATAATCTGTTAGCTGTAATAACTCTCGTCCGAGGGGAGAAAAATTTTTATTTGTTGTATAGAGAATCGATTTTACCATTGTCTTTTTCATAAGGACCCAAGTTATAATCTTGAAGAGTTTGATAGTAATTCAATAATACTATCAAAAATTTTTTTGTGTAGTAGTGTTTTCGAATATATTGCACCAAGTTAGCGAATGAACCAGTTCTAGTAGAATTATTGTCATGAAGAATAATAAATTCATCCAAAGTTATATGTAATTTATCTAAAAATATTGATTAGTCGAATACAAGAGATTTCTGATTCTCCCCTGTTCAAATCTAGATATTTGAGATTTAGATAAATTACTATCAGCAATTGAACATAAACTGATTTGCTTTCCTTTTCGAAGTTTTTCTGAGTGTTATACCAAGTTTTGATTTCATATTTCCCATTTTCCCAACAAAAAGTAATTGATTTTTTTATTTATTGTACAATAAATAAAAAAACTGAAAGGAAGTCTAAATATGAAGAAAAATTTTAAAAAAATTCCCTAATTTTTATTGTTGGTTATGGATATTATTATTGTCGGTGGATAAAATGTTTAGGTATACACCTCAGTCTTTAGATATCATCTAAAGACCTATTTAATAAAAAGTGATATTCATCGTGATTTAACTAGAAAAGAAGGACATTTTGGATATTAACAAGAAAAACGTTTTATACAATTACTTTTTGGTGAGTTTATATCAAATGTTGGAGATAGATTTCAGAAAATTGCTTTTTCCAATTTTAATTTACCAAGAATTTCATTCGTCTTTTGCAATGGGAGGAATGGTGATTATTGAATTGCTACCTCAATTCTTCTTGGGATTTGTTATGGGTTACTTATTAGATAATTTCAATAAGAAAAAATACTATTATGGTCTACATTAATACCTGCATTATTATGTAGTGTAATACCGATATTATCTAAATATTCAGTTTCTATATTTTTTTACTATGTTATTGCATTTTTGATACCTTTATTTTCGACACTTTTTCAAACAGGATTCTCAGTCATTACTCCTGCCTTATTTGAGAAGGAAGAATTGCAAAAATATAATTCTCAGTTTCAAGGTGTTCGAACTATTTCAAAATTAATTTCTCCAGCTCTAGCAGGGGTACTAATGTTAAAGTTTAATATTAATAGCATTTTTATTAATAGTGCTTCTTTTCTTGTTATTATTTCTTTCAATCCTAATTTCATATATTCCAGAGCAAGAACACAAGGAGAATGGTAATGATGATATAAAAAGAAATTTTTGTAGGTTTTAAAGAGAACTTTACAAATATTAAATTGAGGATTTCTTTTACTCTTTTACTATTGTTGTGAATATCGCTATGCTAGGTTTCAATGCAACGATTATTTTTATTTACAGGATCAATTAAAAATTATCAAATAGTCTTGTTGGGATTGTTTTACTCAATTGCTGGATTTGGAAGTTTGATAGCAGTAACCTTTCTTTTCTACTTTTTTTGAATAAGAAGGATGCCTTTATCTTGATGAATATATCAATGGCAACCATCCCACTTGTCATTATGGCGAGTGGAATAGTAGAAAATTGGATATTTTTTTGGAATTTGTTATTCCATTTTGAGTGGACTAATTACAATAGCTTCTGTCTCGATTACAACAATACAGCAACAAGAAAGTACTGAGTATAATATTGGTAAAATACTTTCTAGTTCTTTTTGTAATAGCTACCATTTTTGCTCCTTTTGGAGGGATACTGGCTGCTTATTTTAATTGGCTTTTTAAATCCGAGATTAAGTCTAGTTATTTTGGGATTACTAAGTAGTTTATTGGTTATTCTTATAAAGAGTTATGAAAAAATTAACTAAGAAAAAGAACGGCAATAATTATTAAGGAAGATTAGTAGAAAAATTATCATTATCTAAATAGAATCATATCATCTAGAAAAATTTGATACTTGACTTTTGGTATAAATCATATTAAAAATAATTCCAAATTTGTTGGTAGCTTTTTTTGGTAGCTAAACAGACAAATTTTATAATGTTTATCAAAATGAACATAAAGAGAATGTTGATTTGTCAGCATTCTTTTTTATTTCAAATGTATTCTCGGAATTAGAAAACGGGGGTTCCTTGTCATCATGAGCCAGGAACGGCAGGCTTCGGTCTTCGCCTGACCTGCGGTCAGGCTTGCCCTTGCCCTTGTCCTAGCCCATGATGACTGACAATCGCTTCAATAGCTTTTGGATAAGACTTTCGTCCATCTTCCTCAAATTGAGCGATTATTTCAAGAAGTAACTTTTTCTTGGGAAGGTTCAATGAGAATAGCGGAATCAGTACGTTCAAATGAAATCCCGTGCTCTTCCATATAAGGGATGATTTTTCGAAGAGTTTGCATCTTTAGATCGTGCTCCTCCGCAAATTCTTTGAGCGGTCTCCTGTTTGGTTCGTTTCCTATAGCCTCCTCTTCCTCTATAGGATCAATTGTCTCAACTGGTGGTTTGTATTCTTCAAATACTGAGAACTCTTCACCTTCAAACTCCATAATAGGGATTTTAGCGTATTCATCATAGAAGGAAAAGCCCTGGTCAAGTGGAATATAAGGCGAATAAAAACTCACCAGCTAGATTCCCGCTTGAAGCAATATAACCACGACCGACTACTTTCACTCCATTAATTTCATCTAACTTTTTAAACTCTTTGGTTTTATTAGCATCTCCAAACATCATGTCATAGCCTGTTGATTCCAAATGACCTACAGAAAGTCGCATCATGAAGTTGTCCCGAAGAGAAGTCTTGATATATTCTCCATCAGGCCGTTGCATGGCAAAGATTACATAGACTCCAGCTTGACGACCCTCTAGAACGATTTGAGTTAGATATTCCATGAGTTCCGACTGTTGACTATAGTCACGGTCAATCTTGGCCATGAGAGCAGCCCATTCATCTACTAGAAGAAATTTAGGTTTTAAGTTGTAATGGGTGTAATAGGTACCTGGTCTATAGTCCGGAAAAGACGTTAAGACTTCGTAGCGTTTCTTCATAAACTCTACATTTTCTCTAAAACAATTGATGATATCCTCTTTACTAGAATAAACCCGACCATGAAAGACAGGTAGTTTCTTCAAAGAAGCTAAGTCTGAGTTTTTAGGATCGCAAATATCTATATAGCCGACTTTTAATAAGGCATAGATAATGGACATGAGAGTAACTGTTTTTTTCCTCCACCAGTCCCCCACCAACAAGTAGATGGGAGTCTTTGACATAGTCCCAGTAGATATCTTTCATCAAGCGAATCTTTGAGCCTTTCACTTCAACTTGATTAATTGAAATACGACTCTCAATCCTATTGATGGCGATTTTGTATTTGATAAAGCGTTTGTCAAAGCTCTTGTCACGAAAAATCGCCATTGAACATGACTTCAAGAGTCGATCCTAGGGTTTAAAAAAATCGATCTTGAAATTTGTTTCCTTCCAAGATAAAAACTGACTTGAAGCTCATAGCGACTTTGTTTGAGGTAGACTTTTGGAAGTGTGATTTTTTCAACCATGCCTTTCTCTCGTTTGACTTTCTTGACCAGATATAAGTTGTTCTCTAATAAGAAACGAGAGAGGATGCGAAGACTATTGAGCTTTTGAAAAAAGAAGATTTTCTCGTAACAAAGCCAATTAATCCCTAAAGAGAATAACGCAGACAGAAAAATCCCAGCTCCAATGAAATAACTCTGAGGCAAAGGGTGAACCTTTAGTTGTTCAAAATGAAGATAGACATAATAAGCGAGAACCAATAAAAAAGGAAACCACCAGATAAACCATGTGATTCCCTTAATGTTTCGATGAAAAGCGTGAACTCTTTTCCCACGGTAGGTAAAGAGTTTCATGAGTAATCACCTCCTAATTATCTTTCTTGTTTTCTGTTTGTTTCACTTCCTTGGTTTCCTTGACTGGAGTGGCTCCCCCTTTCTTTTTGATTTTTGAGGCGAAGAGTTTAAAAATATCGCGATTGTTCACGTGAACATGGGCGACAACAATATCTTCTAATTCTACTTCTTCACGATATTTTTAACCCTAGTTCTTCAATTTCAAATTGAGTCATATCTGCGATTTGAAAGAATAAGGTCTCTCGTTGAACAGATGAATGAATCCCTCACGACGATACCACGAATCTCTCCGGTGTTGACCTTTTTATAGGATCCATCTTCATTGCGCTCAGAACGGTCTGTATCATAGATAAATTCTGGACCTTCAATCCCACGGAAGGTTAGTTTTTCCAAAAAAACTTGAGGGATATCTAATCCTTCTGTAATAACGTGATAGGTTTTATCTGAAATTTGTAGTTTTTCTCCATAGTTTAATCCGACTTTAGGCATATGTATTTTCTCCTTTAATTAAATTCTTTATTTTTTGAGTACCAGTTTTTCCGCAAAAACATTGCGATCAGGGGTTGACATTACGAGTGTTTAAAGAGCTATCTGCTAGAAAGATTGGATTGACAACTTCCACCAGAGCATCTTCTGGAAAAACTGTTAGGGCTAGCTGGTGTGATAACATGAAAAGGCCCCATGTTTTTCACTGTTTAGAATATGACGTTGGTATTTTCCTTTTTTACCAAATACAGACTGAGGAGCTTTCCCCAATTTTTCATAATAAGCTGGGCCGATAAATTCTGGTTTCATTTTTAGTGTTTCTGGAATCATAGGATTCTCCTTTCAAATTTTTGAGTAAAAGAAAAAGAGTTAAGCTAGTTTCTTAACTCTTGAGTAATAGTGGTTAAAAATTTTTGCGTTTATACATGCGACTATAAAGATCGATATCTCCATAAGCAAATCCTGTTTCTTTTGCCTTAGAGACGAGATGATCCATATCTACCAGGGCTTGACTATATAGTTTAGCTAGTAGACTTTCTGAGCTATCAAACATCCCATAGGTAAAGAGATAGTTTTCATAGAGTCGCTTACATTGTAATGCGAAAAAAGTTTGTCATATCATTCTCCTTTATTGTAAAAGTAAAAAGCTACTAAGTGAAAAAAGGAAAGAACTTAGTAGCTTGAGAGTAGGTCTATCATTAATGATAGACAGCAGTAAAGAAAAGTTATTTGGTTGAAGGATCCCTCCTTCACGGTGGCAACGTTTAGCAAGGTGCTTTTGCGTCAATTACCATCGCTTTCCCAGCCAATCTCTTTAGGTAGTCATCATCATACCCTTAAGATTCTCTTACGCCCTTTGGCGAAGCCAGTTCACTTTACTATTCGGAAAAGTGCGAAAGTCCGAAATGCGTGGAAGCCCACAAATACTTGTTTTATATCTTCACTTCAACCACAAACGGACTTGACTTTACCTATCAAATATATTACAATAAAGTTGCTAAGTTAATTGTGTGATTTGATAATCAGTTCTCTGGTTGTCAGACGCACTTTTTTTATTTAATTGTCAATGATCGTAATGCCAATGGTTAGGCGTTATTATTTTTTTAAAACCTATATAACCATCGGCTATATTTTAATTATATAACCGTTGGTTATATTTGTCAAGGGATTATTTGAAAAATACAAAAAAATTTTTAGAGGTTTAAAATGGAATTTTCGGAACGATTAAAAACCTTAGAAAACAAGCACATCTTACACAAGTTGATGTAGCAAGCAAACTAGGAATTTCGCAACCAGCCTATGCTTCATGGGAACGTGGAATCAAAAAGCCAACACAAGAAAATCTTGTAAAAAATAGCTCAAGCTTTAAATGTCTCAATTGATTATTTAGTTGGTAATTCAGATGAAAAATCTAAAAAGAAGAGGAATTAGGTAATGTAGAATTTCTTTTTCCGTATGAATTCAAAAGGTCTAACCGAAGAAGAAAAAGATTATCTTCAAAAAAAGAGTTGATTGAATTTATGGAAGAACGGAAGAAGGCTTTTTGGAAAATAAATTTTTAAATTACTGTTAAAATTTATAATTCTAATATTTGTCTATTTTTATATTTTACTTTTTAAATAAAAAAATAATATCAAATTTAATAGGAATGAGATATGGAAAAAAACAAAATTATTTACTACTCAACAATCATTTGTAACATTTATTAATGGTGTACTTCTAAATATATGTGATATTTCATTTGAAGAAAGAAATGCCTATGCGCATGGCTTTCTTTATAAATCAAAGACATAAATGCTAAATTATATAAAATTATGTCCATGTCTGATGCATACAGTAAAGATGGCTTTAGTCATCAAGGGATAGAAATTCAAGGCCCCGTTATTTTTCGTTTATAAATTATTTAATTCACTGAATGATTTAAATTCAACAGTACAAAGATTTTTGCGAGTTAATGCCAGATGGTGTAACGTATGTATTTATAATATATGGTTTGTGGGAAGATGAAATTAGAGAATCAGCTATACTACCAGATAATGTATTATGTTTTTGCAAATGAGACAGTTGAAAGATGGATCAACGAGTATCCACTTGATTACATTAAATCACAGGATTTGATACGTCTTTACAATAATACCAAAGTTAACAAATTTGAAATCGATGACTTTATAAACTACAATAAATATGTTGTTGATAAATTGAAAAAATGATATCGATGATGGTGACTTATCTATTATCTTAGGAGCAGGAGTATCATTTGATTATGGTGCAGTTTCATGGAATAAACTAGTAAACTCATTTGAAAAAAAGATATAAGTGAAAAGATTTCATTAAATTTTTGACAATCAGATAAAAGGAAAAAAATCGGTACAACTGATTTAATTCACGCACAGTTATATAAGGATTTATTACCCAATGATAAAGTACTATAATAGGATATATCAAAGTTTATACGGTAATTTTACTTCATCAAAAATTGAAAAAGGCTACGACACTATTTGAACTAGAAGTCTATTAAAACGCTACTTTTTCAAATAGAAATATAAAAGTTTTAACATATAACTATGATAATTTTTGAGCAATATTTAGATAAATATTTCAGTAATATTAAATATAGTGTTTTTACAGAAGAATGCTCTCTTAATAACTCTATCCCAATTTACCATATTCATGGATATTTACCATATGATAAAGAGATAAACAAAAATGATAAAGAGATAAACAAAAATTATAAAGAATCAATTAAATTGACAGAAGATGACTATAATTTCTTATATAATAGCCCGTATTCATGGCAAATTGAAACTCAATTGGAAGCTTTCAGAAAAAAATAACTGTCTTTTTGTTGGATGTAGTTTAACTGACCCAAATATTCGAAGACTGTTAAAACTTTCTATTGACTCAAAAAGACATTATGCAATAATGTCTATCGATAAAATGAATACTTTTGAACTTGTAATTGTTTCTCATCATTTTTTTCTAAACTAGGAGTAGATATTATTTGGACCAAGGATTTTAATGAATTCCCTACTGTATTGAAACAATTATAAAATATGATTTAGTTTTGTAATATATTAAGAGAAGGGACTTTTTATGACAAATCTGTATAAAAAGTAAGTAGTAAAACTAAACAAATACTTTATCAGTATATGAAGGATGAAGATGTTTCATTTATTAACTATAACTTCAACTATTTCTTTCAATATTGTATTAATGAAAATCAGATTCAAGTAATTAGTCATCACTTCTCAAATAGTAAAATTGAAGGTTTGACTATTATTGATGTATTAGGTATTAGTATTTCTTACGAAAAACTAACCCAAAAAGTTAAGCAAAAATTTTACATTATGTCATGAGTTGGGCCATCTTATTCTAGATCACGAAGGAAGTTATTTCACTGAGTCTATTGATAATCAAGGAAACATACTGGAAAGAGAAGCAAATATATTTTCAGCGGTTGTATTAATGCCAGATATCGTTTTGTTATCAAAAATTTATTATAATTGTGAAACTTTCCAAAGTATACAAGATAGTTTAGAAGTATCAAGACAAGCTCTTTACTTTCGTTTGCTAGACTTATTTAGAATTAATTATCCAGACAAAGAAAGTGTAATAAAGTCTTCTATTGACTCTTATATAAATGGTCAAAATGCCTCGCTGCTTCTTCTATTTCATAATATTAAAGAAAGCATTATTCAGGAATTTAACCAATATAAACCATCCTTACTTAAGCAAATTAAACGAAAAATTAGTAACGATGGTTTTGCAACAAGTCAAGATATTCCTGAATTGTTAAATCAAAAATGGAATCAATTAAAAAGAAAATCCGAATCTAAAAAAATATGGTTAATCTATAATAAGGGAAAATCAATAGCGTATGTTTGGGACTCTAGGAAACTGTCTGATAAAGAAGCTAAGAAAAAAAGCCGAATTAAAAGTTACTTTTAATTTAAATAAAAAGTGACGAAAAATCTCTATTATATTACTTCCATAAAAAAATATTGATATGAGTAGTAAGTCTATTGTAAAGAAATATGGTATTCTCCCATAAATAATCGAAGTTCTTGTATAGAGCTGGATAAAAATGACAGAGCAGTTGAAAACACTCACTTCATTCAACTACTCTCTGAGTTAAAAGTATGGAAAAAAGCTTTGGTAAAACATGGAGACTCAAAGATAAAAAAACAGTGTCAATTATCTGATGCCAAAAGGTAATTGCTTTTAATATATTAGATTTTTAAAAAGTATATAATTTTGTGGGGTATCTTCAATGAATGGTTTAATTATGTTTTCAATTATGTGTTTGCTTCTATTTTTCAATTGTAGAAATTTTAAGCTGGACAGGTTGGCGATACAATTCAAATCCGTATGTAAATATAATTAATAGAACTTATAATAAGTGGGCCAATGATTTTTATGATATTGGGAATAAAAAGTTAACAATTGAAGATATTCATAAAGCTGAGAAAAACCTTGCTCTTAGATTTAAAAACTGAAGGATTAACAAAAATGATATTTCCAGATTCTTAGAATGGCAAGAACAAAAATAAGAATAAATCCTTCAGAAATAAGATTTACATATGTGGGGCAATGGTATCAACTTGGATATTTTCAAGAATTGATTCAGAAGGCTTAAAAACATCTATTAATGATGTGAAGACTTTTTTTAATGAACTAATTAATATTTTTTTACTGATTTATTTAAAAGTAGATAAATCAGAGGTTATTAGTATACTTTTATTAATATTTTACTTAATTATACTAATTGTTTCTTCTATATTTCTATTCCTTTTCGATATTATTTTATTTCATTTTTACGAAATATCAAGAAATATAAAAATAATATTAGGAAATGTAGTCGAAATATTTGACAGTTTGGATATGAATACTGCGCAAGAGGATTCATCATTTAGATTTCCTAATAATTTAAATAATAGTGTTTTTATCAATTGATTAGATCTGTTAATACTCATGATAATACTAGAAATACAGTCAGCAAACCTTTTAGATTCTTTTATGAAAAATATTTGTTTCTATAGTAATTCTTGAGATAGTAGGGGCTGTTTATGCAAAAATAAACTTATATCTTTCTGGAATAGTAGATTATATAATCAACTATCTATTACTCCAGTTAATTTGAGTAAAATTATAATACTTTCTGGATTGCTTGTCTTTATTATAGAGGTTGCATTTATATATATGTTTATAACTGTAGGTTCTATTTTATATTATAAACAGCATTGTAAAATAGTACATTTTTATAGCTCTTCTGTTGCTGTCTATCCCTGTTTTAATACTAAAATTTCATTTATAAAAATTGCTCACTCATCCGATAATTTAATAATAGCTCTTTTAATATTACTATGTTGTTCGCGGTTTCATGTTATGTATATTATAAAAGAAACGAATCACCGCAAGTGACGACAAATAGTAGAACAATCTAATTAATCTATATTTTTTTAAAAAATTAAAAATAAGAGTACTTTAAGAACTCTTATTTTTCTATTTTACGAATAAAATTAGCAATCTCTTTTTACAATTTCTGTTACTAGAGCATTCCCCATAAAGAACATACGCATTTTATCAGAAACTTCAACAATGATCCATCTGCTAATTTCTTTTTAGAGGGTCCAATTATCTGAAAATCTTGAAGACGCTCTGCTTCTATCGGAGTAATTAGACGATACTTATCATTTACTTTAAGAAAATGAGTAGAACGATTTACGGTTCCTTCAGAAGTGAGCATAGTTCGTCCAGGCAAATCTAAGTCATCATATGGAGCCATTCCGCCTTCAGAATAGATATAAGTGTGTCCATCAGCAGACGTCCGTTCAATTCGTTTTGGTCCTCTTAAAAATTGGAATTTTTCCAACTTATCAGGATCTGTTAAGAAATATTTTTCTGGTACTTCAGATTCGTCTTGAAGTATCTCTCTTAGAGTAATAGGTTTTCCATCAAAATCAGGTTCAGTATCGATAGAGTAGTATTTCCCATATCTCATAACCCCTGTATTCCAAACTGTTCCAGTAAAATTATCAGAGACATCAACAATATCTTCTCCTAGTTCATAGAAGACCTGACGATTTTTAACTGGGAATTTTTTTATTGGGAATTGAGTGGCAAACAAACCTGTTTCAAAAATATACTCATCATATTTGTTTTCTTCAAATACGACACTATTTTGCTCATATTTTTCATCGATACTTTTTGCAAAATCTGTGTCGTTGCGATAAACGAAAAAGAAAACTCGACGTCGGCGTTGGCTTCTTCCATATTCAGCAGCATTAATTACTCGCCATTCTACTGAATATCCTAAATTATTGAATGCCGTAAGCATGATTGCAAAATCTCTCCCACGTTGTTTAGAAGGAGCTTTAAGAAGTCGATCCACGTTCTCGAGAATGAGGTATTTAGGTTTGATATTTTCAGTTGCCCGAATGATTTCCCAAAATAGAACACCCTTTTTTCCCTTCAATACCCTTTTCATTCTTTTTACTTCTTGCAACAGAATAATCTTGGCAAGGAAAACCCCCAACAATCATATCGGCATCCATAGATGCAAATTTTTCATCAGAGATATCTGAAATGCTGATATTTAAGTTCTCACTATCTGGGAAATGATAGTCATAAACTTCAAAAAGCATCTTGTGATTTACGTGAAGGCTCCCATTGATTAGCCCATTCAGTTTTAAAAATCTTTATCAGAGTTTTCAAGGCCGATTCGGAATCCACCAACACCGGCAAATAATTCTAATACTTTCATGTTTTCTCCTTTTTAGAGATATAGTAAACGGTCTATTTAACTATTATACTAAAAATAAAAAAATCGATCGACTTTCTGAATTAATTATGTTAAAATAGATATAAAATTTAGGGAGTTCTATTAAAATGAAGTTTAACAATAGAGAAGATGTACATAACTGGGCACTTAAAGCTCTTGGAAAAACAGTTGGGGAACTACAAGCTTTAATGCCAAATAAAAAAACGGCAAACAAATCAATCTATGGTGATGCCTGGGAGTCTTGGTTTGGAGTTGAAAAAGAATAATCTTGCCGAAGCAGATTTAAGTGCTGTTGGCATAGAGTTGAAAGCAACTCCTCTAAAAAGAGTTAGAGATGGTATTACTGCAAAAGAACGTTTGGTTCTAAACAAAATTAATTATATTACTGAGTTTGAATTAAACAATATTAATGAGAGTAACTTTTTATAAGAAAAACCAAGTCCTTGAAATCGGTTTTTATCTTTATGAAAAAGGATTAAAAAAATACAGAATTTAAATTTATCAAGGCTATGCAGTTTAAAGTTCCTGATAAAGATTAGCTAATTATAAAAAGGACTGGGAGTTAATTCACAAATATATAAAGCAAGGAAAAAAGCGAATGATCTTTCCGGAAGCTTAACAAACATACTTGAAGCTTGTACAAAAAGCTCAAAAAGCAACAGATATAACTCCTCAACATCCATCTTTAAATGTCAGTGGAGCAAAAACCAAGAGCATTTGCACTGAAAAAAATTCATACTTAAAAACTCTGGTTAAAGATTATATTTACGGGGATATGGTAGATCCAAATATTCAAGTAGATTATTTCAACAATGGTTCAGAACAAAAACAATCGAGAGTCTATCATCACTGACTATAAAGAATTAGAAAAATCAATCACTAGAGGAAATTATTCTTGCAAAAATAGATAAATATAAAAGGAAAAATCAACAACAGAGTTAGCAAATCTATTTTCAATTAATACTAATACAAATCCTAAACATTTACAATCAATAATCATAAATTCAATCTTGGGAATCAGAAACAACCCAGAAGATTCTGAAGAATTTTCTAAAGCTGGAATCCAGGTAAAAACTATTCGATTAGAAGGCAATAATGTACCTGAACAACACATGAGCCTCCCTAGTTTTTGAATTTGAGGAATTAGTATATACACCTTGGAATGAATCAGAACTATATAACCAACTAGAACAAACAAAGTTCTTATTTGTAGTTTTTAAAAATATTAATGGACAATATATTTTGAAGGGTGCGAAGTTTTTGGTATATGCCAATGCAATTGATTCAAAGCCAAGCAAAAATCAGTCTGGAGTCGCACTAAAAAAATTATTGAAGAAGGCGTCAAATTAGAAAAAAGTTCCATGGGGCAATAATTGGAGAATTGAAAATAATCTACCAAAAAGCAGCTGATACAGGGAGTATAATGCACGTCAGACCTCATACAAGTAAGAGTAGCTATGTAAAAGGTCCTAATTCTAGTCGTCTGCCAGTTAAAGCTAGATGGAAAAAAATAAACCAGAAGATTTTTCCGACGATTATATGACAAAACAAAGTTTTTTTGGATTAATCGTGACTTTATTAGTAGCAAGTTGAAGAATTCTGGGATTAAAACTGTTATCAGTAATTACAAGAATAGAAATTGCTTTATAATTCTTTTTAAATAACTGAACTGAAAGTAATAAAATTCCTCGAAGTATTTAAAACACTTCATCCCTGTCCAACCAAGGATAGGGTTTTTCGTTGTTTACAATACGTTTCAAACAATCTACGCTAGCCTGGAGATGAAATAATTCGTGATTTCTAATTTTTTTCCTCGGGAGAATTTTTGAATAATTTCACAATGACGTTTAATATGCCAAATAGCATTTTTAATATTTTTTCTTTTTAAATTTTTCATGAATCTATAATAACAAATACAGTCTATAAAAATATAAGATCCTAAATGGTGAGAAATATCAGCTAAACGGTAAGTTAATTTAACTTTTTTTAAAAAAATCACCTAATCTGTAGATAGGTGATTAATTATAATTATCTCAATCTTTGTTGGTTAATACAATTCATCCTTTGTTGGCTCTATGACTTCTGTATAAAATCTTTCTACTTGTAGAAGCAAGATATCCTTTTAGAGGTCTCGTTTGCTTTCATAAACAGTTCAACAAAAAGAATTGAGGGACAATAGATCATTCGAGTTAATATTGAATTCTCTTTGTTTTTACAAAGATTCAAGACGTCCTTTCAAATACACTAATTTCTTCAATCTTTTTGGTTATCGAAAACATTTTTTTGAAGTAGGATTTCAAGATTTTTGATAAAGTCATACAGATTTTCGTATTGTTCATCTAAGTTATTCATAGCCAGTCCTTTTTAGTCATATCCATATTTTTTTAAGTGCATTTTTGTAAGCCTCACTACCTTTTAAATAGTAATCATGTTTTGTTCCACTAATATCAACAGTAAATACTCCATCTTTTAAATGTATAGCTTTCACTTCGACTTATGATTTGCGATCCCATCAATTCAATTGTTTCATTCTCTTTTATTAATTACAAAGGTATCAGCTTCACCACTATCAATTGTACCCTTTATTTCCAGAAATCGTAAATATTCGTTCATTTCGATTTTCGTTTATCCAATAATATTCTCCATCTAAAGTTTGGTTGTTTTTTTATTGGAGCACGAAATAAGGATGAAAGCTAGGAGTGACACAAACAGCACACTAATAAGTTTTCTCATAGATATACCTCCTTTTTTTCAATATAGTACACCAAAAATACCATTACAGAATTAATACAACCAATGTCGGTTATAATAGAAAAATGTTGAAAAATGTCTATTATAACGGCAATCTTTTTCAAAAATAAAAAAATAGATGATAAAAAGCTATAACATGAGAAAAAGAAGAAGTCATGCTATTCTCAGTCTTAAAAGTTAATTTCCTTTTTGTAAAAAGAAACTAATTTCTAAACTAGAGTGTTATTGATTCAAATGTTTTTGTTATTTGACGAAGAAGTTGTTGAACTTCGTTTTCTATAATTTCTGCATCGTTAATCCATTGCTTGATGAGAGGCTGTAATATTCTTTTTGGCGCATCCTCCTTCAGCAAATCCATTTTTCGAAATATTCATGTAATAAGTCTGCATCAATGTAGTTTCTGCTATTAAATGATACTATGCCCAAAGCAATCATCTGGATAGTTTAAATCAAAATAGATTGGACTCTTATTACTCTTCAATTGTCCATAAGGAAGGAAGCTTGATAACTCATCCTTAATTTTATCAACTAGTCTATTGTTTTCTAGACTTGGTTTTAAATTCATACTATCTAGAGTTACATCAAATTTTCTAAAAATCTAAAGCTTCGTTTAAAAGCTTCAGTAAATTCTACTAGCCAAGCTACAGGTAAGCCGTATTCAAAAATCGTTCATTTGTTCCTCCTTTGATAAATAAAGTCACACTACAAGTGTTTATAAAGTAAAATACGCTATATACTAAAAATAAGCAATCAACTTCTTTCAGGAAAAAAGGCTTCTTTTTCGGAAAGTTCCAGTTTCTTTATGTAGAAGTTCATAAGCACATAAAAATTCGTTTAAGAAAAAAATAAATTAATCGAAAAATCTTATATACCTAATTCTAAAATTTCCTCATGCCAAAAAAATCAAAAAGACTCATTAATATATAATAAAACATTGAACAATTTTAGAAAATCCTTCTTTGACATATCATCTTCCCACCGTCCATGATTAATCATATTCCTATTAGGTTTATCAGAATTAAAACGAGGAGTATATGCAAAAATCATACAACCAACTTATTAACCCAATATCATAAATAGTATTGCTAATAAGTTTATCTTGTAACGTTTGATTTAGCATATTCACTGCTCCTTTCCCCACCTGAATTCCATCTTTTTATTTCGATTTAATGATTTTTGTTTCTATTTTTTTCATAAAATCTATTTATTGCACCATCAATAGCTATTGTCGCAAGGGTATATGCCGAATAATAATTTCCACTACTATATGAATCAACCATTGATTTCACTAATGGTTTTGAATACCAATCAGACTCTTCCAAGTCTACTACTTTTTCACTATTATTTATAATATCTTCTAACAGAATATACCATTTCGTTTCTAATTCTTCTAAATTATCAGATATTAAATCACTAACTGGATCTCCATTTTGAAAAACAACCCACCCTTTTACTAGCTAAAAGGATTATATTTTCTCTGATTTTTGTCATATTCTTCAGCTGAATATAAAGGTTGAAGTCCATTAATTGAATCACTAAGGCTCAATAGTATTTCAAGATATGACTTCTCAAAAGTTGCAATTGTTTTCTTAACAACTTCTGTTGTCTTTTTAAGAAATTCTGTTTGCTGTGCTTCTATTTCAGCAAATACTTTAGATGCCTCTTTAACACCACTATTCTTCATAACCTCAGCATATTTAATTATTGGTGAATTCAACATCATGCTTTCAATTGCTTTCATAGCCGATAACTGCGTAACATTTAATCCAGCATTTATTCTGGCAATATCTCCTAAAAGCCATTATTGGAATTCCTTGCCTATTTAAATCACCTACAGTTGCTTTGAAGCCATTTACACTAACAGGGATTGGATTTTTAACTTCTTTTGATTCTCTTTTCATATGCCCTCCCAATAAGGTAAAGTAACAATGAATTACATTACCTTATTGTATTTCCTTTTTAATACGCTGTATTAATTGATTAGTAATTGCTATCAACTTAAATTTATCAGTTATATCTATCATTATTATATCATTAGTTAATGGAATTTTTTTCCCTGCAAAAATACTATACCCTTTATGCTACAATAATTATAACAATGAGAAAGAGAGTTTTATTATGAAGAATCCTTGGCTAGAAACTGAGCCCCAAATTTTTGGTGATAAAAAAATAATTGTTGCTAGTGACGACTGGAAATATTTTTGAAAAAAATTATTAAGTACCTCAGAAAAAAACTTAAGGATTTAATATTAGATATCTATCCGCAACACTTTGTGGGAGACCTAAAAATGCTGAAATTATAATACTGAGCCTAAAACCCAGGTTATAATAAAAAAATACAAAGATGCTTATGAAAAGAAAGAGGGATATGAAGATATCATAAAAACAATCTAGAAATGAAAAATTCACGCTTTCACGCTCTAGATTTAGCAACTGAGGATAATCTAGGTTATTGGGGAAAAAAGATTGAAGTTTTTGGTTGACGATAATAGTAAAAGCAAGAAGAAAGACACTCTAGATTCTTTAAAAATAATAGCCCAAAATATCGCACTTGCTGAATTTTTCCCGTATCATTCTAAGTCTTACGATGACTGGTTTGACAAGATTCCAACGAAAGCAAAAATAGATACTGAAAAATATCTTCCATCTCAAAAATTTCTTTTTACTGAAATTGAGAACCGAATAAAAAAGAAAGATGTAATCATCATACTTGCTCGTTCCTTTAGGAAGTGGTACGAGGCAATTCCTGAATTAAAAGATTACGAAAAATGTTATGAAGTGACAAATCCTAACAACCCATCACTTAAGCCTGAATACATATACAAAGTAGAAAGAACCTCTGTTAAAACAGAAAATGGAAGAAATTATAAGAGAAATCAAAAAAATAGATCCTAGATATAAAAGAAGTATCTATCAATAGACAACTATTTAATTTTACTTTAAAAATATCTGGCAACTATATTTTTAAAAAAATTAAAATTTCCTTCCTTGAAAGATTATATAATCATTAAATCGAAGTGTATTTGTACCAAATTTGTACCAAATTGTATTTCAAATCACTTTCAATTCGAAAGAAAGATTTTTAATAAGAACTCCTCTATTTCAATCATCTATTGCTATTTTCTTCTACACTAAAATGAAGGATTTCTTGCAGGGGGCATCTAAATCAACTTAGGAAGCCTGATATATCAGGCTTTTGTTTGTCATTTTTGTTTTTGTACCAAAATTTGTACCAAAAAGTATATTCACAAAATAAGCAGTCTCATCCAAGACTCTCTAGTTATCTAACACCCCGTTTTTCATCGAAATAACCACCGCGAGTGGTTCTTTTTTTATCAATCATCAAACACTCCACCTGTAAGCTGGTACATGAGGGTAAATGTGTTCCAGGACTTTTTACCTTATCCATATGATCCACATCTTTAAAAGCCTCTAATGCTAGGAGTGGGACAAAACCGAAACACTGGTTATAAGACAGGGCACCATGTTTTTGACACAGCTTGTCTATATAAATCAAGTTCAAATGTAATATATTCGTTATCTAAATATTGAACGAATAAATCCATCCCCTTACAAATAATATCCAAATCTTGAATATTGTATTGGACAATTCCCACATAGGCATTCTTTTCCCAAGTAACAATATCTCCAAATGCTGTTACGAACATAGGAAAAGCGATATCTCCTCTGAAATAGCTATCTCGGAGAAGTTCAAGATAGTCATCTGGATTAATGACTTTGAGATAACCGTCTAAAAAGGTTCCCAGACCATCTTCTTGCCAAATTTGAACCAACTCAGCAGGGACTTGGTCCTTGTATTTTTCAATCACTTCTTGGGGCATGTCTGCCACTTTTATAAAGTTTTCTAGCATGTTTTCCTCCAATTTATTTTCTATTAACGTTTCACTCTGCTTCTAGTATACCACAAACCATATGTAGCAGAGTCTACTTAACAAGAAGAATAACAGTTTCATAGGCATTTAAGTATCTAAAGGAAAGATAATAAGAATAATGTTTTTGAAACACTCTACCAAACACCAGCCTCCTATTATCCCCCACTTGTGGTATGATGGTATAGTATGTTTAGGTGCCAAGCTACTTGAGTACCTCCGTGCTAAAAGGAGACGAATATGAAAATCGCATGGAATGAAATTAAATACCAACCCAAGAAGTTTATCCTGATTGAACTCCTCATTACCATCCTCATGTTTATGGTGGTGTTCTTGTCTGGTCTGACAAATGGATTGGGCCGTTCAGTATCCGCCCAAATCGATAACTATGGGGCCCTGCACTATATCCTTTCGATGGATTCAGAAGGGATCATCCCTTTTTCAACCATTACGGCGAAAGATTTAGAAGAGATCCAAAAGATAGAGGGGGTGGACTATTCTGGCTTGTCCATCCAGCGGGCAACCGTCTCAAAATCAGAGGATTCCAATACCCTAGATATCACCTACTTCGCGACCGATCATAATGAAAAAGAGATCCTCAATCCAATCATGGAAGATACAGACCTCAAGATCTCCGACTTAAAGAAAAACGAGGTCATTCTGGACCATTCTTTCAAAGAGGATGAGGGAATCCAAGTCGGTGATCAAGTGATCGATAAAACTTCTAAGCAAAAACTCAAGGTCGTGGCTTTCGCAAAAAATGCCAAATACGGCTATAGCGAGATTGGCTTTATCAGCTCGGATACCTACACAGGCATGCGGCAAAAAACAGATCCAAGCTATCAATGGCAAGCCCAAACCCTTGTGACCAAGAAGAGCATCCCTTCTAGTGATCTAGCCAGCAACTTAATGGTGGCGGATAAGAAGCAAGTGATCGATAAAATCCCTGGCTACAAGGCTCAAAACCTGACGCTACGGATGATCACGTGGGTTCTCTTACTTGCATCCTCTGCTATCCTTGGGGTCTTCTTCTATATCCTGACCTTGCAAAAGTTGAAACAGTTTGGTGTCCTAAAGGCCATTGGCATGTCCATGAGCCAGATTACCTATGTCCAACTATCCCAGCTCACCATTATCTCCCTTATCGGAGTACTGCTGGGACTTGGCTTAGCAACCATAATGGCGCCATTTTTACCCAATAGCGTCCCTTCCTTTATGACCCTGAAAGACAACCTCACCATCTCGGTTAGCTTTATCCTGACCTCTATTTTGTGTGGTGCCTTGTCCCTTGTCAAAATCAAAAAAGTAGATCCAATCGAAGTCATTGGTGGAAATGGAGAATAAGATGGCTATTATCGCATTAGAAAATATCAGAAAATCCTACGCCGATGGCAGCCAGATGCACCATGTCCTCAATCAGCTAAATTTAAGCGTCGAACCCAACGAATTTGTCGCCATCCTGGGCCCTTCAGGATCTGGTAAGTCCACGCTTTTGGCCATCGCTGGCTTGCTTTTATCAGCGGATGAGGGGCGGATTTCTATCGCTGGCCAAGACTTGACTGGTCTCAACCAAGGCCAGTGGACGCAAAAACGGCTAGAATTGCTCGGTTTCATCTTTCAAGATCACCAGCTCCTTTCCTATATGAAAATCGGTGACCAGTTAGAACTGGTGGCCAAATTGAAGGGGGAAAAGGACAAGAAAAAACGCCAAGAGGAAGTCAAGGCTTTGTTGGCAGATCTGGGCATCGAAGCTTGTTACCACCAATACCCGAATCAGATGTCCGGTGGGCAAAAACAACGGGCAGCCATCGCTCGGGCCTTTATCGGAAATCCACAGGTCATTTTAGCCGATGAACCAACCGCTAGTTTAGACCCAGATCGAGGGCAAGAAATCGCCCAGTTGATCCGGAAAGAAGTCAAATCCAAAAACAAGAGCGCCATCATGGTGACCCATGACCGCTCCATCCTGACCTATGTGGATACCATTTATGAATTAAAACACGGCCAATTGCTAAAGGTCGAAAAGCTTGATTAAATACAAACTAGCGAACAAGAGTCTCTCTTGTTCGCTAGTTTTTTATTCTTGAGGATCTTTGGGCAGTTCCATACGGAAGCGTAAAGCCCATAGCCGTTTTATCAAATTGGTAGGCCAGTTCTTCATGGTCTAGCAAGTGTTGGACCACGAAGAGCCCAAATGCCTTCCTTCTTCTGGCGGCTAGCGGTCATTGGCATCTCAGCGGTCTCTACCATTTCCTGGCTGGTATTTTCAACCGCCAAGCGCGTCCCTTCTTCGAGACGGAGCTGGATCTCTCCACCAACATCCGAATGCTTGACGGCATTACTAATGACATTTGAGAGGACCAATTTCAGAATGGCTGGGTCCATATAAACTGCTTTGTCAGGGATTTGATTGTCAATCATAAGCGCGCGGGATTGTGCCAAGACCTTGTACTGGTCGGATCTGCTCTAAGACCTGGTCAGCTGGATCACTCCTTGTCTCCGGCCAGTTCTTGGACAGAGGACGGGGATAGAATTTCCAGGACGATCTGGTTCATCTCATCGACGATATCGAGGGAGACCGCCAGATAGCGGTCCCGATCCTTTATCGGCCGATCTTATCCCGCATATTTTCTAGGATAATCTTCAAGCTGGCCAGAGAGTCTTGAGCTCATGCGAAGCCCCTCTTGAAATTCGACCTTCATCTGCTCCAACTTCAGATTTTTCCTGTTTCTCTTTGCTCTAGATTGTCGATTACCTCTAGGGAGATGGTGATGAGGGTCGTTGATTTGTTGCTTGAGGACGCCGATCTCATCCTGCGAATGAATGGGAAGACTAGCTGTCCGATCAAGCGCTTCATCCGCTTGGTCATCTGCTCGATCTCAGGGATCGGAGCGGAAATCATGCGGGCATAGAGATAGGAGGCAATTAGCGACAGAACAAAGGAAGCAAGGAGACTATAGGGAAGAAAGCCCAGACTGATGTCCCGCGCTTCCTTTTGCGAATCGATAGTCGCTAAAATTGCAAGGTCAAGTCTTTCCCTTCCTTGGTCTGAATCTTTCGCTCTTCAATGACCAGGGGAATTGTTCTGGCTGTCAGGGGTTCAGGAGCAGGGTCATCCTTGACCTCTAGGGGCATTTTGTTTTTTGCTTGCCCTTGATCGAGACCTTGATATCATTGGTCTTGGAATAAAGGTCGATGACCGACTCAATGGTCCCTTCTTCCTGACCCTGGAAACTCTTAGCCAGGGGCTTGCGATTTCTTCAAAATCGTCTGGCGCTGGGACTCAATATGGGTCGATGGAAAAAAATAAAAGTAAACCGAAGCATGGAGAAGGATGACTAAGCTACTAAAAAAAGGGCAAAGGTGATCAGAAAGATTTTTGCAAAGATACTCCCGTTTGGTCATGGTCTCTCCAATTTATAGCCGACATTGCGTACCGTAACGATACAATCCAGCTCCAGTTTTTTTCGTAGTTCCTTGATATAGACATCGATCACCCGGTCAAAAGGAATCTCCTCCGTCTCCTTCCAGACGGCATCGAGGATCTGAGAGCGGGTCCGGGCCTTGCCCTCATGCTGGAGCAAGTATTCCAAGATTTCCAACTCCTTGGCATTCATGGAAATAGCTTGCCCAGCTAGGCTGGCTGTGTAGCTCTCAAAATCCACCCGTGCCTCTCCATAGGTGAAGACCCGGGAAGGTTGAAGCTTTTTAAAAAATAGCTTCGATTCGGACCTTCAAGAGGGACAAGGAAAGGGTTTTTCCAGATAGCCATCTGCCAACTCTCCAAGGCTGTCAACTTATAGTCCTCGTCATGGAAGGCCGTCAGCATGAGGACAGGGACTGAGCTGGTCTTGCGGATGGTCTTGAGGACTTCCAAGCCATTGAGGATAGGAAGCTGGATGTCCAGCAAGACTAGATCTGGCGTCTCCCTGTGAAAGAGGTCCAGGGCCTTCTGCCCATCGCCTGCTTCAAAGACCTCATAGCCACATTCCATGAGATAGTCGCTCATCCCTTCTCGAATCAGGACTTCATCTTCTACGATTAGTATCTTCATACACTTTCCTTTTTATCTAAAAACTTCTACCTCCTATTATACCCTATTTCTATTTTTGGGAAACAATCTCTTATTCGACATCACCAAGAGTTCCTTTGGTTTCTTATGCAAGAGCCATTGAGAAGAAAGGATGGATACAAGAATCAAGAGAAGCCCACCGACCAAAACAATCACGAGCAATTGGCTCGGTTGGATATCCATATGGATATCTGTCAGGGTCTTACTGAGCTTTCCGCCTCAGCTCCTCCACCAAGGTTGGTGCAGAGGATTCTTGAGCCATTTGTTTGGCAATGCCACTGGTTACGTTTTTGAGCACTGTATCTCCTACTGCTTTGGCAGAAGACCTGCGACTCCATAGGGAGGGAGGAAGGCTGGAATGAAAATCATGACCAATTCTGCCACGGGTGTCCTGCAATCTGTACCTTAGAAAGCCCTAGAGCCAGCAAGATACCCACTTCTCTGCGACGGGCATTGAGCCACAAGACAAGGAGAAGGGTGAGAAGCAAGCTAGCAAAGATGAGGCTACCGATAAACAAGTAGTTCGCCACTTGGAACATCTTTGCTGATGGATTTTGCAAGGCTGGGTAGTTGGAAGAGCTCTTAACCAAGTCAAAAGTAATTCCATGGGATATCCAAGGCTTTGATTTTTCGATCAATTTATCGAGATCTGATCCTTTTTGCAAGAAGGTCGCATCCTCATAAGTAGCTGTTTTGAACGGTATTGCCATAGAGTTTTGGCGGCTGTCCAAGTCGAGATCAGCGTATCTTCACTAATTCTTGGGCGTAAGTTAGAGAGCTTGGTTTTTCCCTGAGAACAGACCCTTGATGGTCACTTCGACAGTTTCATTAGCCCTTTTTTCATTGTCGGCATCGTATAGGTTGGACTTGAGGCACTCCCTTATCGCCTACCTTGAGGCCATTCTTTTTCGCTCAAATCTTCGTGCATGAGGGATTTGGTTTTTGTCCTATCAGTCAGGTGCTCCCCTTGGACCAGTTTGTAGGCCCTCAGAGACAAACTTATCTTCTTTTGAAAGTCATTGACCCTGTCACCATCAAAGGTATTCTTGAAGTGTTTAGCCCGCTCTGGAGATTGGTTTTGTAAGGTTTCTTCAGTCTCAATGATTTCGTGGTCTAGGATATCTGCGATGGCATTGATCCGCTTGATGGAGAGTGATCCCTCTACCTGGCTGATTTTTCGATATCTTCTCCTCTGAGATTCCCAGCTCCCCGAGGGGTTCCCGGATTGGTCCGGCGGTTGATCTGCATGGAGAAAGCTGTGGTGATGGATCCCAGGCTTTCCGATGAAGCTTGTTGGGTCGCTCCCTTCATAGAGAGTCCGATCAAGCTCAAGGTCCCCATGAGGAGAATGATGGCAAAGAGCAAGAGAGACTTGGGCCATTTACGTGTGATATAAGCAAAAGCATTGCGCAACATAGCATTCCCTCCTTACTTGCTCTTCTCAACGAGGCTACGTCGACTCAATTCCAAGACCACATCGGAGGCCTCTGCCACTTCCTTACTGTGGGTGACGACGATGACACATTTTTGGCGTTCCTTGGCCAACTTCTTCAAAATAGCAATGATATCACCGGCTGTCTGTTCGTCTAGGTTTCCTGTCGGCTCATCTGCCAAGATGACAGGTGCTTCTGAGACGAGTGCACGCGCAATGGCCACCCGTTGCTGTTGCCCTCCAGATAGTTGGAGGACATTGCGTTTGATTTGCGTTTCGTCCAATCCCAATTCCAAGAGAATCTCTTTCCCAGCTTGTTTGTTGACTAGGCGGACATTTTCAAGTGGTGTCAAATAATCGATCAGATTGTAATTCTGAAAGACCAGGGAGACATGGTGCTTGCGATGGTAGCTAGACCCTTTGGTCTGGATGTCCTCCCCATCAAAGAGAACCTGACCCTTCTTGGGATTGTCCAGACCAGCCAAGAGAGATAGGAGGGTTGATTTCCCAGTTCCCGACTGACCGATAATACTGTAAAATGTCCCATTTTTCGAACTGATAGTTCACATTTGAGAGATATCTTCACTATAGCTTTGGTAACTATAGGCTACATTCTTGAGTTCTAACATATGTGTCATTTCTCCTTAACTCATTTTGTTAATATTTCTTTTTGGGGTCTTGCGCCCAGATCATGCTGGTAGTTACACTGAGCGACAGAAGGATCAAGCACAAGAGGCTAGCATAAGCGATTCCTAAGGAAAGGCCTTGAGGGATTTGGTTGAGCAAGTCTAGGGTCTGCTGTTGACCGGTCTGTCCGACAAACTGTTCTAAGAAACGATGGCTGACCATCCGCCCGATGAGAAAGGCTGGGATCACCGCTAGTAAGGATACCAGCACCACCTCAGAGAAACTGTCCAAAAGATCCGGCCCTTGCTCTTTCCCAATGGATAAGAGCACCCCGATTTCATGGATCCGCTCCCGTGTCCAGAGACTGAGTAAGAGCGATAGGGCACCGGCTCCCGTCACTAGGAGGACGATCATCATGATCCGTACCAGGCCTTCTAGGGTCTGAGAGGATTCCTTCATCTGGTCAAAGGCCTTGCGATCTTCGACCACGCGTAGAGACTGCCAATCCAGATCCAAGCTTTTGACTTGCTTCAAGAGGGCATCGATTTTCTCAGGATCTTTGACGCCAAAGGTGACCTGGGTCACTTCTTGCTGACTGAGACCAAGAAGCTTGGTCGCATCCTCATAAGGGAGGTAGACTTGATTTTCACTCAGATCAGAGGTCATCCCTGTGAATTTTTCCTGTTTCTTACCAGAAAAGATCCCAACGATTTTAAAGGTTTGCTCTTTGGCAGGAGTCTCTCCCATCTGAAAGCTGGATAAGGTCAAGGAATCTCCGACCTTTAGCTTGTTCTTCTTAGCCAACTCTTGGTGGATCAAGATCTGCCCGCGAGCCTTGTCGGATAAGTGCTTGCCTTGCACCAGTTGGAAACTACCACTGCGGAAATCCAGGTGCTGGTCTGTCTTCTGGGTGAAGACAGCGCCTAGCGCTTGCATGGCTTCCGCCCCCAAATCGTCTCGCTCCACCGACTGCTGTCCCGTCACCGCTTCTTTATCAAGAATGCGAACAGGGACTTTCATATCAGGGGACCATGGATCCTACCCCAGCTAGTTCTTTTGCACTTTTTAGCTTCCTTCAGAGCAAAGGGGCATTCCCTGTTTACTGGTCAGAGCAAAAACTGGTCCCAGCCGACTGCTTGATATGGTCCTCCAGTCTTCCTCCTACTTGCATCAGTGAAAAAAACAAATACAAGCAAGAGAGGATCAAGAGGAGAATCAGAAAGAGACCAGATTCCTCGTTCTTTTTCGAGAAATATAAGCGATTGCCTGTTGCAGAGAAACATCTCCTACCTCCATCTAAAGAAAGACTCCCAGTTTATTGATAGAAACTGGACTCACTTTCATCATTTGTTATAGTTATTATAGAAAAAGAAATGTGAAATGTTTGTGAAATAAAAAACTCCCCAGAAAATTCTGGAGGAGCTAATTAGCAGGACAGGCAAAAAAATATTTTTAATATGAAAAAAAGGTCGATAAAAGTTTTAGGAACTCTGAGAGACCCGCTTGTTCGATCAAGTTTTATTGTCTTAAAAGGCAAATATGTGGGAAGTAATCCTGTCCTTGCCCCCGATGTGAATCTTTTATCTACTTCTATTAGTTTACACTAAAATATGTTACAAGACAAAAGATTTTGTATTGCATTTTAATAGCAAAGAGGAAGCAGAAGAATTACCAAGAGTAAAAATAAACATAGTGTGAATGAGCTGTCTTTTTAAAACTTCCGATTGATATCAGATTAAAAAAATAAAAGAAAAAAAGGCACAACTCATTTCGCTCGACAATAATATATCTATGTTGTTTTATCATTCCAATGTTTTTGAAACACAAAAAGAAAATAAAGTAAAACAGAAACCTTTTTAAGATTGTGAAATTTTATGAAACCCATTAAAAATAAAGATGAAAAGAACACCTTTTCCTCCCTTTGAGTTTGTAAGATGATTAGAGGCAAAGCCTTAATCAAGCACACAGGTTACGACGTGAAAAGGGAGCGAGATAGAACGAATATTTTAATCATTCGTTCGTTGTCTCGCCCCCTCAAGGCTGATTAGGACTCTTCCAAGCTTGGAAAAGCGAAGGGAAGATTTAGGTAACTTGCTTCGCAAGTCCTATCCGCTACCTCAAAGCAGTGCTTTGAGCAATCAGCTACTGCGTCAGACAGTTCATCCAATGATTGATTGAGATTGGAGACTTGCTAACCTCTTTGAGCTAGTAAGACGTTTAGCCAAGCCGCCTAATAGCGGTTGGCGTCAAATGATTAGAGGCGAAGCCTCAATCAAACACACAGGTTACTAAGAAAACAAAGAAGGCCGATAATGCCTTCTTTGTTTTCTTAATAATATGATAGGCGAGGCACAATGGTGCTTGCCATAAACTACAAAAGCCACCTAATAAATTGACCACGGGGTTACGACGTGAAAAGGGAGGAACGATACTTTCCTCCCTTTGAGCTAGTAAGACGTTTAGCCAAGCCACCTGATAGTGGTTGGCGTCAAATGATTAGAGGCAAAGCCTCAATCAAACACACAGGTTACGACAGAAAATAAAGAAGGCCGATAATGCCTTCTTTGTTTTCTTAGTAAGATGATTAGGTAGGCCGCAACATAGCGACTACCGTCCAATGATTCGGTGCTTTAGCACCAATCATTGGTATCAGATTACATCATCCCACCCATCATACCTGGATCCATAGCCGGTGCTGCTGGAGCTGGTTCTGGTTTGTTGGCTACCACTGCTTCGGTCGTCAAGATAAGGCTCGCTACGGAAGCCGCATTTTGAAGGGCTGAACGGCTCACCTTCACTGGGTCGATAATTCACTGCTTCAATCATGTTGTCCCATTCACCTGTTGCGACATTAAACCCTGTTTCCAAGCTCAGCATTTTTGAGCGATCAATAACAATCGAACCTTCGTAACCCGCATTGTGAGCGATTTGGCGTACAGGTTCTTCCAAAGGCACGAAGCACGATATTGCGTCCTGTTGCTTCATCCCTTCAATTCAAGGGATGCAACTGCAGAAATAACATTGGCAAGGGCCGTACCACCACCGGCAACAATTCCTTCTTCAACCGCTGCGCGTGTCGCATTGAGGGCGTCTTCGATACGGAGTTTCATTTCTTTCAATTCTGTTTCGGTTGCCGCTCCGACCTTGATGACTGCACCACCAGACAATTTTGCCAAGCGTTCTTGGAGTTTTTCACGGTCAAATTCTGAAGTGGTGGTTTCAATTTGTGATTTAATCACCCGCTACACGGTTGGCAATGGCTTCAGGATTTCCTGCACCTTCTACAATGACTGTGCTATCTTTGTCACTGTCACTTTGCCCTTTGACCGAGCGCCTCGATGGTCGCATCTTTCAACTCAAGACCGGATCTTCTGTAATAACAGTTCCACCTGTCAAAATAGCGATGTCTTCTAACATGGCTTTACGGCGATCCCCAAATCCAGGAGCCTTAACAGCTACGACATTGAAAGTTCCACGAATCTTGTTCAAGACAAGAGTTGGGAGGGCTTCTCCATCCACATCATCCGCAATAATCAAGAGCGGACGGTTGCTGAGCAGGATATTTTCAAGCAATGGAAGGATTTCCTGGATATTTGACACCTTCTTATCGGTGATCAAGATATAAGGATTTTCAAGGTCTGCCACCATTTTTTCATTATCAGTGACCATGTATTGAGAGAGGTAACCACGATCAAACTGCATCCCTTCCACGACTTCCAACTCTGTTTCCATTCCACGAGATTCTTCAATCGTGATCACCCCGTCATTGCCCACTTTTTCCATGGCTACGAGATGTACTCACCGACTTTTTCAGAGCGAGGAAAAACAGTATCAACCTGGGCGATGAGCTTCTTTATTAGCAACTGGAATGGCGTTATTTTTCAAGGCTTCAACAGCAGTCGCAACCGCTGCTTCAATCCCACGGCGGATACCGATTGGGTTCGCACCTGCCGTAACGTTCTTGATCCCTTCACGGACGATAGCTTGGGTCAAGACAGTCGCAGTCGTTGTCCCATCACCAGCGATATCATTGGTTTTTAGACGCCACTTCTGATACCAATTTGGCACCCATATTTTTCGAAATGGTCTTCCAATTCGATTTCTTTTTGCGATGGTTACCCCATCATTAGTAATCAGTGGTGACTCAAAATGATTTTTCAAGAACCACATTCGGCCTTTAGGTCCCAAGGTCACCTTAACGGTATCTGCTAAGATATCCACCCCACGAACCATGGTTTGCTGAGCATCTGATGAAAATTTAATTTCTTTTGACATGAATCTTTCTCCTTTCTGATTCTTTAGGCTTCAACAATGGCGAGAATACTCGCAGTCCCAACAATCGTGTACTTCTCATCGCCGTCTTTCACTTCAACGCCTGCATGATTTTCCACCAAGACCGTATCACCGACTTTGACACTTGGTGCTACCAACTCACCACTGAGGGTCCGAACTCCCTCGCCTACAGCGATGACTTCTGCTGTTTTGGTTTCAGCTTGACTTGCTTTTGCGATGACAAAGCCACCGACTGTTTGTTCTTTTTCTTCTACTCTCAAGACCACGCGGTCTCCTAATGGTTTTAACATATCGTTCCTCCATTCCTGTATTTTAGCACTCTTTGACATCGAGTGCTAACATATTTCTATTGTATCACTTGGTCAAAAATAGTCAAGAAAAAAACACCTCAATCTCTTCGAAGTGCTTTCGATTTCTAGCCAACCAAATTTAGTTTTTGTTGGTAAGCTTGGATGACTTTTTGTAAGTTGGCTCGACCACGATACATCCCATAGCCCACTAGCAACATCCCTACTAGCCCAAATAGAGCAATCAAGCTACCTAAGATCAAAAAAATAGTAGAAGTTTTGTGAAAGAAATAAATCAACAGTCCACCAATACTAGCCATGAGGAAAGAGCACACTAAACCAGCGACCCAAGTTTTCCAACATATGGCGTTGGTAGCGAATTTCCGTCTCATACCCCTTTATTAATTCTTGTCTGGTGTGCATAAATGCCTCCTTCAATAAGAATTGAGAATGAAGTATTCGTAAAGGAGGTCACGTACTTCATTCTCAATGCTCCGGTTGCAATAAACTGTTTCTAGTTTTCTCTTAGTATTTGAGACCTGGATCAAAGATTCCAGAGCTACCCCAGCCAAGGCGATGATGACCAAAAGAAGCATGACCTTGTTTGGTGAAACTTTCTTCTTCGCCATTAGCCACCAGCAAAGAGTGATAAAGGTAGCAGTTAAGAGACCTGGATAAACACCATCAATCTTTTCTTGGATTTTAAGGAAGGCTTCTCCGTCAGCATTTTTGAATTCGAGGGCTGTTGTAACAGAGACCCAAGTCGCTGCTACAGCACCGATGACCATACCACCGACTACACTGATCGCTTTGCGAAGGGCTTGTCCTTTTGGTCCTACAAAGGAATTCTGGCCTTGTCCCTAAGTGATAACCTTTGAAGAAGGCGAAACGCATTCCCAAGTATACCAAAGGTTCAAACGACGATGTAGAAGAGCTCCTGCAATGTTTCCGTCTTTAGAAAAGACCAAGGAGCTATCCCGAGAAGTACAGGGATTAAGGTCCCAACAACCAGGAGTCACCAATCCCGGCGATTGGTCCCATCAGACCAGCACGCATCCCGTTGATGGTTTCGCCATCTACTGCTTCTCCATTGGCACGCGCTTCTTCCAAACCAGCTGTAATCCCTACAACCAGTGATCCCAGTTGTGGTTCGGTATTAAAGAAGGCAGTATAGGTTTGCATAGCTTCTTTTTGTTCTTCTTTGGAATCATACATTTCTTCTACGATTGGAAGCATGAAAGTCAAATACCCAAAAGGTTTGCATGTGTTCTTGAGAGAAACAGGTCAAGTGACCATAATACCAATGATGGAATGCTTTGGTTAGCGTTTTCTTTGAAATTTTCTTTTTATCAGCCATCTTAGATATCCTCCTCATCATCGTCAAAGTCATTTTGCTCCAGCGAGACGACTTTCATTGTTTTTAATCACTTCAAGTTCATAGTAGATTACCGCAAGATCAATGAAACCACCGCACTCGCTACAAGTTCAAACCAAGAGATTTTGCCAAAGGTGAATCCAACAAAAGAATGGAATGAAGTCTCTCACTTCTGTAACGATTTGCTTCAAGAGGATGGCAATACCGACACATGGAAGAAAGAGCACCGACTGTGAAAGGGCTTTCATCCAGTAACCATCCATTGGAAGGTATTGTTTCATCAAATCCACCATGTTTTTCACCGTATTTGGTGATAATCATCGTTGGAAGGAAAGAAAGAGAAGTGAGAAATCCATGGGTAAACCCAGTCAACTGCGTAGAGTTTTTTTGAAGTTTCCTTCTTCAACGGCTTTCCAACCGATGTGTTGCCAAAGCAAGTTCATGGTTGCAGTACCGTAGAAAAGAACGGTACCGATGGTCCCAACAGTGCACCGATAGAAAGTCTGCTTGCTACAATTCTTTGCCTCACCCGTGATATTGTTGGCATGAACAAATAAGATGAAAGAGAATTCCGATATAAGAGATAGCCCGCACATCGGCAGATACGGTACCACCAGGTGTTACCAAAGGCGATATAAACGACTTGAAGACAGCCCCGACCATGATACCGGTTGTCACATCTCCAAGGATCAACCCTGAAATCAACCCTCCGACTAGAGGACGTCCAAGAGTATAGTTCCCGATACTGGTACCACCCATACCAGGCATTGAAGACAAACTGGCGAAAATACCAAGCAAGATTGCTTGAATCCATGAAACTGTCATAACAAACGCTCCTTTTGTTTGTAAGTATAGTTTAGTGACGAAAAGCTGGGATGCTCTCCCCCTAGAATCCAATTTTGATTTAAAAATCATCCCAATAACCGATGGAAACATCTGGCGGCAACTGGAATTTTCACCTTGTAGCCAGCGGCCTGAATAGCTTCAATGGCTTCTGCTTCTTCCTGGGTGATGGATTGGTTGTTCCCCAATTTCACAGCACCTGGACGGTCATTTGCAGGACCAACAATGATTTCTTTAACATCCCCTGGGACAAACCCTTGGTCGACCAAAATTTCTTTCATATCGATGGGGTTCTTGGTAATCAAGAAATAGCGAGTTTCTGATTCCGTTACTTTTGCAGATTTTTTTCTTTGAAAAGCTTCCTTGGTCCAAACAAAGGGTTTTTCTTATCTGAAGCCCCTTTATAGGCTTGGATCAAGACCTTGTTGGAAGCTGCTTTGCGTCGTTGACGGCAATCAAGCCATCACAAAGAGCTTTTCTTTAGCCCATCGAGTTACTGTTTGACCGTGGATCATACGGTCGTCAATCCATACAAATGATACTACCATTTTCTAACCTCCCTTAGTTAAATATCATCTTCTTCATCATCGTCACCCTCTACCGGGGCAAGGGTAAATTCTTGCAAGGCTGTGGAAGCTTCGGATAAAATCACCTGGGCTAAATCAGCCCCCTCCATCATGTCCTTCATCACAACTGCTGTCAGCGCCATGGTCAAGTTCATTCCACCTAAGATCAAGGCTGTACTCAGCTTTCCTTGCTCCTCTAGCACTGTCAGCTGCCGTTGTCAAGGACTGCCACCTACAATGTCTGCTAGAACTAAGACAGAGTCCTCATTTGTTAAATGGGAAATCGCCTGACGAAAATCATGAGCAAAATCATCTACCGATTTGCCTTCTTTCAGTCCGACCGCAATCACCTGATCTATCTTATCCCCAGCAAACATTGCCAGCGAACTTTTCAGACCTTCTGCCAGTCCACCATGACTGACCAATACCAGATACTTCATCCTTTCTCCTCCTTTATGATGACCTTATTGTATTGTTTTTGAAAGCGTTTTACTATTGTCATTTGTCACAAAGAAAAGTTGACATCTGTCAATAAAAAAATGACATCTGTCACTTGACAGATGCCTAGTTGCTCTTAACGAAACTTCTCCCGAAGCATTTCCTCAATAATCTTTTGAATTTGAGGCAATTGATTATCAATATCCTTTGCTTTTAGAGCATTATGAATCAAATAATCCAATCGATCCCAGATATCATCGGGTAGGTTGCCAGGAGTACTTAGGACAGCCTTTTTCATAATCTGGTCCAGGGTCCGATTCGTCAAGGAATCAACCCCGAAATCATCCGCTTTAAGAAGGTCCCGACTTTCCGAACTATTGACCACCGAAGGGAGGACAGAGGTCCCCTGCGACTGCCGGAAGAGTTCCTGCTGGACCTGCTGGTCCTGGGTCAAAAATTCCATGAATTCCTTGGCCTCCTTGCTAGCACTGGCCCGAGAAGACAGAGCAAACAAGGACGTATCCACTAAGGTTGACGGAGTTGATCCAGAAGCCCCGGGCATAGGGATACAGGTCCAAGTGAAATTTGAATATTTGGCAACATGATAGGGATAAGGTTTATAAGTTCGGTACTGGGCCAAGGTCATCGGATAAAAAGCGACCTTGCCTTCATCAAAATCCTTAGAAGTAACATTGAAATTCCCATGAAGGGCTTCGAGTTTTTCGACAAAATAGAGCGAGCGCTTCATTTCTTTACTCGTTAGATTAATGCTATCCTGACGGAAAAAGCTGGCCACCATGAGCACAAGGCCTCCCTCAGGTATAATCTGTACTTCCAAACTGATCTAGCTCACCATCTCCATCTGTATCCCGCGTCACTTTTTGACAAATCGTATAAAATTCCTCCAAGGTCCACCCCTCTTTCGGAATAGCAATCCCTTCCTTTTCCAATAAATCCTTATTGACACACATCAAAACAGGATTGCTCTCAAATGGGAGGGCATACTGACGGTTCTTGTATTTGCCTGCTTCTAAGGGCAACTGGATAAAAAAATGAGAAGGATCGACCTGTTTGTCCATCAAGAGTCAAATCTTCTACCGCCCACACTGACTAACACCGGGAGCTCAGTACTGGATACCATATAGAATCTGGCTCCTGTCCATGGAGGATCTGATTGGCTAACCAACTCGCATACTGATTCTTCGGAATCCCACTTTCGTAGACAATCTTTACCCCTGGATGCGTTTTTTCGAAACGAGCAATCGCTTGATCCAAGACTTTTTCTTCCGTTTGGGTGGGCACATCCAGCTAGAATCCAGCGTAAACCCCCAAGCGGACAAGCTTAGGCTGACGCCACCACCAAATCCCTCCAGCAACTAGAAAAAGCAAAAGCAAGCCTAGAAACAATCTGGAGCCTCGAATCTTACGTTTTTTCTTCATCGGCTATCACTTTCTGTTCCAAAATCCTTAGTGGTCACACCTTTTTGAACAGACCAAATAACTAACTGGGTCCGATCCGCAGAGTTCAACTTAGACAAAAATGGTTGACAGGTAATTCCGAATCGTTCCTCTGACAGGAACAATTTGGGTCGCGATTTCATATTAGACTCCCCAAAACCAACCTGCTGGATGATCCGCCATTCGGTCAGGGATAAGTCGCTCACATATTCTTCAGAAACAGAGATTGTGTAATTGCTTTGAGCCATCTGAGGAAAAATCTGAAAAACCTTACTAGCAATATTCGGGTTAATCATGGCTCCCCATGATGAGACAATTTGAATGGCTTGGTAGAGCTCCTCAGTTGAAGCCCCTTTGAGCAAATACCCTGAGCTCCATATTTCAAAAGCACGAAAGATGAAATCATCATCGTCAAGGTGGTTAGAATGATGATTTTAACCTCAGGAAAGCGTTCCTTGACTTCTTTTGTCGCCATCACGCCATCCATCTTGGGCATACGAATATCCATCAATACAACATCTGGTCGATCTTGGGGATTCGCTCTAGCACTTCATGACCATCTGCCACTGCAGAAGTCACCTGAATATCTTGATGGGCAGACAAAAATAATTTGGAGCGACTCGCGAATCAGTGCTGATCATCCCGCAATCATTACTTTGATCATAAAAAGATTTCCTCCTTTTTCTTTGGGCAATTCAATTCGTGTATAAAATCCATTTCGATTGGCAAATTCGATCCTTCCTCCCAAGATGAAAACCCGCTCTCGCATTTTGTTTTCAAGCCGTAGCCAACCTGCAGGTGGTCAAAACCGACCCCATTATCTTGGAGAATCATGATATAGGCATCTTCCACCAAAAGGAAATCTGCATATGGCTGGCATGACCGTGGCGGACAGAATTGGTCATGGATTCCTGAATCACGCGAAAGACGGTATCCTCCACCATGACATCAGATCAACCTCATCCCAGTCATAGGGTGAGATCGACTTGCAGGGTGGGAGATGAGCGGTATTCGTGAACCAATTTCAAAACCGCATCCCTCAGGTATGATCCTCTAGGGCACCTGGCCGAAGCTTGTTCAAAGAGCCCCGGACGTCCTTGATTCCATCCCGTACCACCGTAGAGACCGATTGCAGCTGGGTCTTGGCACGACCAGGGTCAATATCAATCAGAACCCCAACCGCATCAATCCCAGCAGAGATGCCGGTTAAGGCATAGCCTAGAGTATCATGAATTTCCCGTGCTATCCGCTTACGCTCCCGGTCCTCCGCAATCTTTTCCGAAAGGGCCATGTAGCTATTTAATTCCGTATTGACCTGCGATACCATTGCTAACTCTTTTTCGATCCGATGGTGCTCTGCTACTACCGATAAAATGTAAAAGAGAAGAGAAATAATAAAGACAACCATATTTAAGGAAGCTAGCGCATTTTTAGCAAATAGAATAAGCATCCGAATCGATGAAGGATAAAAGGCGATATAGGTATCTAGCGACGGCAACTGTACAACGAGAGAGAGAATGTCATAATTGGTCACAAGGAGGACTATAAAAACTCAGAAGGATAAAGGCAAACCAGTAACGCCTATCCTTGGAACTGCTAAACTCTTTGGAGCCATAAAAGATATCGGCAAACACCAAGAGGATGATCCCATTGTAGGAGAAGCTGAGGGACATCATGACACCTAACATCAGCAGTATTTCTAGAATATTCCACTTGTCAAAAACTGACCACTCCTGTGTCCCTTGGTGCATCCGATAGAAGGTAATGAGAAGAATCCCTCCAAAGAGAAGGATGGAGATCCAAAAATTCTGAGCTGGTGAACTCGGTATTTCTCTTAATTGCTCCAATAATTGATAACCTTGCCCCTTGGCAATGATGTAATTGGTCGCATGTAGGTAGAGCGAACTGCTAAATAAAATGGCGATAAATTAATAATTTTTCAATAAAATTAAACTATAACGAATGCCACGAAGCTTGGTCATTACTGCCACCCGTTGACATCGTATCGGTCAACATTATCCTTATCAATCATCTCAACTGGAATCTTATATTGCTCCTTGTAGGATTTACCTGTCCTCATGCACTCAATCACTTGCATCACCTGTCTCCCCCATTTTAAGAGGAGATTGGGCAACCGTCCTTCGATATCATCCGTCGTTGAAAGCAATACCTTCATATCTGGAGAGCCATCGATTCCATAGATAGAAATCGGCATGGCTAGTTGGTTTTCCTTGATTGCTAAAGGGCTCCGATGGTAGCTCGATCATTTAAAGGCTACGACGGTATCAAATACCAGACCATCCTGAATGACCTGGGAAACAGCTGGCAAGGCCAATTCTGTTTGACCACGAGTCTCTTCTCTCCCAACAACCTGATAGGCAGGCTCCGACTGAATCGTATCTAAGAACCCTTGAATACGTTGCTCAGCCGATACTGTCCCCTTATGCTCTAAGAGTAGGATTTTCGCCTCATTTTTCTGCTTCATCAGGCGCTGGGCGACCAAGACCCCTGCCTGGTAATTATCCGACACCACACTGGCATCCACCGTGAAATGGCTGAGCTGACTATCCACTGCAATGATTTTAATTCCTGCCTGTTTGGCTCTCTTCAGGGAAAGCAATGATTTTTAGGGCTATCTCCTTTTTACTGGGTTAATCACAATCACATTGACCTTTTGTTGACAAAAATAATCAATCTGTTGACTTTGTTTTTCTTCGTCTAACTCTGGATTACGAACTAGAAGCAAGTCCCCTTTTTCGTCAGCCACTCGTTCAATCTCTGCATTCAGTGTTTGATAGAATTCATTGTTCATGGTCATATAGGTCACACCGACCCGCATCTGCCCTTTTATCGGTCTTATTTGGCTAGCATTTACATAGATTACAACCACCACAAACACCAGACTGCAAATGATTGTATAAACCATGGTTCGATACCGTTTCTTTTGAACAATTTCCTCTTCTAATTCCATCTCTTCTCCTCTTAGAAACGAATTATTTTGCTACATCAAACATTTTCGTTCGCATTTAATACCTTTTATTATAGCATTTTTTACCAAGAGCTTGAAGGTCTTACGAAAATGAATACGTTTTACGCCTCTATCTAGATAATAACTTCTCCCTACAACTTCAGTAAGAAGTTTCGAAAAAGAAAAAACGATACAGCTGACTAACTGCACCGTTTTCTTCTTTTAAAATGGAAGTTCTTCCTCTTCGAGGATGAGATCCGCTAGATCCCCTCCCGCTCCATTAGCCCGCATCGCTCGTTGAGCGCGACTTTCTAGGAGCTGGAAGCCTTGACAGACACTTCTGTCACATATTGGAGTCGTCCCATTCTTCTCATAACGTCTGGTTCGAAGCTCGCCATCTACTGAAAGCAAGCTCCCCTTGTTGGCATAGGAGACAAGAGTCTCTGCTAATTTCCCCCAGACCACTAGGGGTGATAAAGTCCGCCTCACGCTCGCCATTTTGATCCTTGTAACGCCGATTGACAGCCAGGGTCGCACGCGCAACGGACTTGTCCGTACTGAGTCTTATGAAGCTCCGGATCTGCCACTAGACGCCCGATTAAAATTACTTTATTGTACATATTTCTTCCTCCTACTTATATAATTCGTAGTTTTCTAGCCATTTGAGGAAAAAAATAAAAAGAGTGGGACGAAATCGGTAATTCGTTAGAATTCGATTTCGTCGTCCCACCTCCGCACAGTTGAGTAGGGCTGTAAAAGCTGATGAAATCAGCGTAATAGAGCCCACTCAACCACTGCGTCTTGCTCGACAATCCAAAGACAATTGAGGGGCCGGATTTCTGTCCCACTCTCTTATCCTTGCCAGTGACGGGCGGGGTCAAATGGAGTTCCCACCTCTTCTGTATCTTGCAATTCAATAATACCACGTTTTTGTGGCGCATTTGGCAAGTGCAATTCGCGTGGACTACACATCATGCCAAAGCTCTTTTCTCCACGAAGGGCTCCTGGGAAAATCAAGCTGCCGTCTGGCATCATCGCACCTGGTAGAGCCACGATTGTCTTGAGGCCTTCACGTGCATTTGGCGCACCTGCTACGATCTGAACCGTCTTGTCTGGTCCAACAGCCACTTGGCAGATGTTGAGGTGGTCACTATCTGGATGAGCAACCATTTCAACGATTTGCCCCACGACAAACTTAGGCTCCTTGTCATTGACCAAGACCTCTGCAAATCCTTCAGCCTGTAATTCTTGATTGAGGCGTGCAACTTGCTCATCACTCAAGAAAAGTTGCCCCTTGCCTTCAAGAGCAAAGAAAGTCGAAGCCTCAAAAATATTCCAGGCCACTGTTTCTTGCTTGTCTTCACGGTAGACACGGGCTACTTTGCCTTTGCGCTCGACTGCTAACTTGGCATCCCACTATTTTTCAAGGTGAGCATTAAGACATCACCGACTTGTTCTTTATTATAGGTTACAATCATTCTTTCTCTTTCTCCTACTTCAATCCTGCTAAAAAAATTCTGAAATCTGAGCCTTGGTTTTTGCGATCACGATTGACGAAACGACCCAGTTCCCGATCCTTGTCTAGGGACCACTAAACTCGGAATGCCATAGATATCCCAAAGCTTAGCCAAGTCTAGATACTGGTCTCGGTCGACCAAAATGAAGGTAAATTCAGGGTTTTCTGCTTCAATCTCTGGCAAAAAGGGCTGGATATACCGGCAATCGCCACACCAATCCGCTGAAAAGAAGAAAACCTTCTTTCCTTCTTGCTCGACGTAGCGGGCTAATTCCTCTAAGGACTGTGGTATGATCATAGTTTTTCCTCTTCATACTGAAGGAGGCCCTCTTCATAGACAAAGCGATAGTGGCGCTCATCCTCAAATACGAGCCCTCCGACCAGACGTTCTTCGCTTGATTCATAGAGTTCCACATAAAGGGTCGCAATCTTTCCCATATTCTCCATCTGCTCACGGACTTCTGCGACTAACTCTTCTTGCGTCCGCAAACGTTTTTGATCTTTGGCAATTTTATAGGCCCCAAGGGCAAGAGCACTTGCACTAGCTACTGCAAGGCTGGATAAAATGATTTTTTTAGCTTTCATACCTCATATTGTAACACAAAATACAAGCTGGGACAACGAAAGGAGAATGGCACACCTAACAAGTAACCTCTCGTCTGTTTTCCTTCAACTGCCACTACCATCCCGACTAAAAAAGTGATAAAATAACAATCAGAAAGAAGGTAACTTATGACTGATTTATTTTCTAAAATCAAAGAAGTAACAGAACTTCCTGCCATCTCCGGCCATGAAGCGCCTGTTCGCGATTATCTACGCAAACAGATCACTCCACATGTGGATGAAGTGGTCACAGACGGCTTGGGAAGCATTTTTGGGGTCCGTCACTCAGAAGTGGCTGATGCTCCTCGCATCATGGTCGCAGGCCATATGGATGAAGTTGGTTTTATGGTCAGTGAGATCAAGGCAGACGGCACCTTCCGCGTGGTTGAAATCGGTGGTTGGAACCCTATGGTGGTCAGCGACCAACGTTTCACCCTTTTGACACGCGATGGCCATTCCTACCCTGTCATTTCTGGATCTGTTCCTCCGCATTTGACGCGTGGCGCAAACGGTCCTGCTCTTCCAGCAATCGGGGATATTGTCTTTGATGGTGGCTTTGCCAACAAAGAAGAAGCGAAAGCTTTTGGGATCCGTCCAGGCGACACTTTGGTCCCTGAAAGCACTGCAATCTTAACAGCCAATCAGAAAAACATCATCTCCAAAGCTTGGGACAACCGTTATGGGGTCTTGATGGTTAGCGAATTGGCACAAGCCATCTCTGGACAAGCCTTAGCAAACGAACTCTATGTTGGAGCGACCGTGCAAGAAGAAGTCGGACTACGTGGTGCAGGGACTTCTGTGACCAAGTTTGATCCAGAAATCTTCCTGGCTGTCGACTGTTCTCCAGCGGCAGATGTCTACGGAGGCCAAGGGGCCATCGGTGAAGGAACCCTCCTTCGTTTCTTTGACCCAGGTCACCTCATGTTGCCAAATATGAAGGATTTCCTCCTAACCACTGCTGAAGAAGCCGGCATCAAGTACCAATACTACTGTGGAAAAGGGGAACGGATGCTGGAGTAGCCCACTTACGAAGTGGTGGTGTGCCATCTACTACCATTGGAGTCTGTGCACGCTACATCCACTCCCACCAAACCCTCTATGCCATGGATGACTTCCTTCAAGCCCAAGCCTTCCTTCAAGCCTTGGTCAAAAAATTGGATCGTTCAACCGTTGATTTAATTAAGAATTATTAATATTTTTCCAAAATAATTGTTTTAAACCCCCATTTTGGGGTTTTTTTGATATAATACTGAATGAATATTGCAACGGGTGTTCTTTTGCACTCCCCTTTCCTTGCGTGGAAGGCGGAGCACCGCTAAAGATCACCCTCGCTTCTTTATTGGAGGTTTAAATGAAGAAACAAGCTTTTAGTTCCGAAAAGTATTTGAATTTTGCAACGCGATCATATCCTCGAACGGATCAACCAATTTGATGGTAAGCTCTACCTAGAGTTTGGAGGAAAAATGCTGGAAGATTTCCATCTTGCTCGCGTACTCCTGGTTATGAACCAGACAATAAAATTAAACTTCTCCAAGAACTCCGTGATCAAGTGGAGATTGTCATTGCCATTAATGCCAGCAACATCGAGCACTCAAAAGCGCGTGGCGACCTCGGTATCTCCTATGATCAAGAAGTTTTCCGCTTGATCGATAAATTTAACGAATTAGGCATCTATGTGGGCTCTGTCGTTGTCACACAGTATTCAGGGCGACCTCTCGCAGACCTCTTCCGCAAACAGTTGGAAAAAGAATGGCATTGCCTCTTACCTCCACTACCCAATCAAAGGGCTGCCAACGGATATGGACCATATCATCTCTCCTGAGGAATGGGGAAAAAAACGACTACATTCAGACCAGTCGCAATCTCGTTGTCGTGACAGCTCCTGGTCCTGGTTCTGGTAAATTGGCTGCTTGTATGTCCAATATGTACCATGACCAACTGAATGGTATCAAATCTGGTTATGCTAAATTTGAAACCTTCCCAGTTTGGAACCTGCCTTTTGCACCACCCAGTGAATCTAGCCTATGAAGCGCTACAGCAGACCTGAGACGACGTCAATATGATTGACCCATTCCACCTTCAAACCTACGGCGAAACAACGGTCAACTACAACCGAGATATCGAAATCTTCCCTGTCTTGAAGCGAGATGTTGGAACGCATCTTAGGGAAGATCTCCTTATGCTTCCCCAACGGATATGGGAGTGAATATGGTCGGCTTTGCCATCGTGGACAACGATGCAGCGATTGAAGCCTCTAAGCAAGAAATTATCCGCCGTTACTACCAAACCATTCTGGATGTAAAAGCAGAGCGTGTTGGAAGTGGGGCTATTAAGAAAATTGAACTCTTGATGAATGACTTAGGCATTTCACCAAAAGATCACTAAGTCACCATCCTTGCCCGCCAAAAGAAGAAGAAACTGGCGATCCTGCCTTGGCCCTCGAATTACCGAACGGGGAAACCGTGACAGGTAAGACTTCTGACTTATTTGGTCCAACGGCAGCTGTTCTCATCAACGCCATCAAGAAATTGGCCCATATTGATAAAGAAACCAAATTGATTGAGCCAGAGTATGTCAAACCAATCCAAGGCTTGAAGATCAACCACTTGGGCAGTCACAACCCTCGCCTCCATTCAAATGAAATCCTCATCGCCCTCGCCATTACAGCTATGAACCATCCAGAGGCGAATCTTGCCATGCAAGAATTGGAGCGTTTGAAAGGGAGCGAAGCCCATTCAACAGTGATGTTGACAGATGAAGATAAGAACGTTCTTCGCAAACTGGGTATCCATGTCACTATGGATCCGGTTTACCAATACGATCGCTTGTACCGCAAATAAAAGAAAACCAAAGGCTAGACCGTTGGTCTTAGCTCCATATCAGAAAAATCCCTGAGTGCCTGAAATAGTTGGCACAGGGGATTTTTCATAGTTTAGTTGGATGAAAGTTACCTCTCCTTAAAAAGATAGAGAACCACAGCCAGTATCAGGACAAGAAGAATGGGATACACTTCTTTTGGAAGAAAGTCCGTTTCCAAACTCAACCAAAGGAAAAGAACAGCTAAGACAATCGCGATCAACCATTTTACAAGATAAGATTTCATGACGCCCTCCTACTCCTAGTCTAGTTTAGGGCATAGTATACTCCTGCTCAATCAACCTGTCAAGAAACAAAAGGTAGTTGACCCTTGGATCAACTACCTTTTTGTTTCTTTCACAACCTCCACAGTTGTCGGATCTGTTTTTCTTTGGACAGGATCCACAAAGTAAGGGCAATTTCATTTAAGGATTCTAGGACAAATGCCCGTTCTGCCACATAAGGATGAGGAGAATCAAATCCGGACTATAGAGGATCAAATCCTCCATATAAAGAGATCTAAATCGATGACACGTGGTCCCCATTTGACCTCACGGACCCGACCCATTTCTAGCTCGATTTCTAGCAAGGTCTCCATCAAGTCTTGGGGGCGTAAACCAGGTTTCGACCTCTACGACTTGGTTAGGGAAGCTATCTGCTCGACCCCTCCCCAAGGTGCTGTCTCAATCTGAGAAGAGGTTTGGAGAATCATAATCCCCTTTTCTTCTAATTTAGATACAGCTGTTGCCAACTGTTGTCCCTTATCTCCCATATTGCTACCAAGACCAATAAAGGCCCGTTTTTTTCTCGCTCAATCGTGACCGAACAAGTATCCAAAAGGTAGAGCAACTGGTGCCCAAGGTTTTTACCTCTAAACGAACCTTACTAACAAAATTATAGGTTTCAAAGATGTGTTGAACCAGCTGGAAGGCTACCGTTTCAATCAAATCAATCTGATCTCCCTGCATCCATCCTGTCAACTGCTCAGCTAAAATCCCATAATGAATAGATGACGTTGGGTCCTCGGTACGAGCTGTTCGCGTCATATCATAATCGATACAAACATCTAGGACAAAGCGTTGCCCCATTTCTTTTTCAGCTTGGAAAACTCCATGATAAGCATAGACTTCCAAGTCTTTAATTCGTAATTGATCCACTTTTTTTACCTCTGTTGATCTAGAAATTAGTGCCCCATCAACTTGTAGGCTTCGTTTTTCAAGTCTTTATCTGTCTCTAACAAACCACATATCGCTGTTGTTACCGTTGCAGTTCAGGTTTCGGACTCCTCGCATATTCATACACATATCTGCTTCTACCCATACCAAGGCTCCTTGCGCTCCCAGATACTCCATCAAGGCATCTGCGATTTCACAGTTAAACGTTCCTGGATTTGAGGTTTTTGGCATACACTTCTACCGTCCGAGCCAGCTTAGAGACCCGCTACGCGTCCATTTTGGGATATAGGCAATGTGAACCTTGCCGTAGAAAGGCAGAAAATGGTGCTCACACATGGAATGGAAGAAAATATCTTTTCTACTACCATATTGTTATCAATAATCTCAAAAAGACTTAGATAAGTGCTCTTCAGCAGTTTGATTGAGACCAGCAAAAAAATCTCCTGGTACATCTTGGCAATGCGCTCTGGGGTTTCTTGTAGCCCTTCACGGTTTCCATCTTCACCGACTGCTTCGATGATCATCTTCACGGCTTCTTGAATTTTCTTTGTATCCATTTCATCTCCTACTAGTTTTTTTCGATTAGAAAGGCTCTGACTTGAGCCAAAAAAAGTATAAGGATCCGTCACTAGAGGAGATCAGATTGTTGCGACTCTTTTTCTATATAATTCGTTAAAAATAGCTTCCACTCCTGATAAGGTAAGCCTTTTTGGAGAGCTATCTCCTGTGTTTCTTTTACTGAATAGGCTCGCGGATCCTTAAAGGTCGTCAAGGTCAATTGACTTCCTTCCAGTTCCAACCATAGATCAGCATCTCTTCAATCGCCTTGGTTTGGATACAGGTAAACAATACTTGCTTTGTCCAACTGGGCATAACGTTCCTGCAAAGGGTTTCTATGAGAGGCCTTACTGCGTGTGGATTATGGGCCCCATCCAGAATGATAAGGGGTTGAGTCGAAATGATTTCTAGCCTACCTGGCCATTGAACCTGGGACCAGGCCTGGATGATTTCGTCCTGACTTAAAAGTGAAAGTCCCCTTTCTTGACAAAAAACATCACAAAGAGCTAGCGCTAGACCAGCATTGTCTACTTGATAAAGTCCCAGAAGGCCTGTTTTTAATTGGACTTCTGAGCGATTCTGACTCTGGTAGGTAAAAACTTCCCCGTCTGCCAGTGACTCTTGGTAGCAAACCAGAAAATCCTGTCCTAATACTTCTACTGGTGCTGATAGACGATGAGCCTCTTGAACAATGACTTCTTGAGCTTCTAACTCTATCCGCCCTAGCAAAACAGGAATTTTTTCCTTGATAATCCCCGCCTTTTCCCGCGCAATCGAGGCCACATCCGGTCCTAAGAGGGCCACATGATCCAGACCAATGGTGGTGATGGCCGTCAAAATAGGCTGACAAACATTGGTACTGTCGAGACGGCCACCCATGCCTACTTCCATAATGACCACATCTGGCTTCTCTGCCGAAAAATAATCAAAAGCCATGGCCGTTATCAATTCGAACTCTGTCAAACCGAGCAAGGTCTGATCAGAACTATTTCTTTCAAGCAGATCCCGATACAGAGCCAAATAATCTTCTAAATCTTTGTCCGAAATGGGGACCCCATTGATACCGATTTGCTCATTAAAAGAAACTAGATAGGGAGAGGAGAAAACCCCCACCCGCAATCCTCTAACCTCTAGTAAAAGATCGTAAATGGGCTATAGTCGAGACCCTTTCCATTGGTTCCAGCTAAATGGATTACAGGACAGACTAAGTGAGATTCCCCTTAAAGGCGAGTATGGCTTCCATTCGCTCCAAACCAAAATGTGGTTCGGAAGAACGATACGTAGCTAACCAACTGAGATCTACTGTCATATCTCTTCTCTTTTCTTTACCGATATTGTTTTCAAATGAAGGTCCTGGGCCTGGTCAGCTTGATGGATAGAGTTACCGATAGCTACCGCCATCTTATGAAGAGGAACATCGTGTACACGAACAATTTCTACTCCTTGACTGGCAGCAATACTCGTCAAATGACTGGAAGCCAAATCCCGATTATAGAATCCTTCTTTCGTCTCAGGGTTGGTCTCAAATCCCTCTTCTTCCAGAATATTGACCACAAAAGCGCTTCCGAGAGACACCTAAAAAGATCGGATAGCCCTTGGCATGAATGGTTTTTAAGTCCTGCAAGAGTTGGAGGTTTTTCCCGTTTGGTCAAGCCAAAAACCAATCCCTGGATCTAGAAAAAGCTGATCCTGGCTCAAACCTGCTGCCTCTGCTTTTTGTAGACTCTTAGCAAAGAAGGTCCACATGCATTCAAGAATGGAAAGTTGATCAAACCGCTCCAACTCCTCAGATGAAAAAGCGGGTTCAAAACCAAAGGTTGGAAAAATCACAGAACTCGGATGATGAGGGACGAGCCATAACTGGGTTAAACATAAGGGATTGCTCCGGCTCGAGCCTCTGCAATCACTCTTGCCATTTGCGAAATCCCTAGCAAGCCTGTAATATCATTGACCAAGTCTGCGCCAGCTTCTATAGGTTTGCTCAGGCCACCTCTGACTTCAGGTATCAGCCGAAATCAAGATATCACTCTCTGCTCGAATTGCTTCAATTACTGGTACAACTCGTTGAATCTCTTCTTGAATTTCCACAAAGTGACTCCCCGGACGCGTGGACTCCCCACCAATATCAGCATCCTTGCTCCTTCTGCAATTAACTTTCGAGCTTGTTCTAGTGCTCTTTCGACCGTTTGATAGCGTCCGCCATCTGAAAAGGAATCAGGGGGTAACATTGAGGATTCCACATAGTAGGGTCCGCTCCTTACCTAGTTGTCTCCAATCATGCTTTGCCATTTTATCCTATCTTTCTATAGGGGCATCCTATAGGGCATAGAAAAGAGGTCAGAATCATTCTAACCTCTGAGTTCTAGTTTTTCTGCACTTAGTTGACTGACTCTGTCGAAATCCCCAAGTTCCTCAATAAACCCATTGGTGATACCATTCTACCATATTTTTAAGCGGGAAGAAAAAGAAAAGCAGGATAGTTACCAGAAAGGCAAAAACTATTCAAGGTCAAGTGCAATAAAATCGAATATTCTACACGTTTATACCGATAAGCGACCCAAGTCAAGATGAGGACATTCCACCATAGATGATCCAAGAACCAAGATTACTTGGACCATGCAAATAAGCAAAGACTACGGCTCCGACTAAATAACCAATTTTCTCATAACCTTTAAAAGACTAATCGGGAGACGACTGCCCGACAGATAATTTCTTCTCCTAAAGGCGCCACAACAACAAGAAGCAAACCCATCGCCAGCTGAGAGCCACCGAGAAAAGCCCTGAATTGTTTCCTGATTGGCTGTAGTGGTCTCTCCTATATTCGAAGCACTGTAGCTCCCACAAAATTATTTGCAAGTAGAAGCAAAAAGAAAAGGAAATTTCTTCCAAGATCTCGACCCGAAATCTGTGAAAAATCTAGCCGATCTAAAGGGCTCCACTTCATAAACCACCAAAGGAGACAGACAAGCAGAGTTGTCATTCCCAGGACAAGGGCATTGATCATCAAGTCAGACCAAGCATATTGAACTCCGTAAAACAAAGCCACCATAGGAAGCTGAGTCGCTAGAAATAGGGCTGTCCCGATCAGTAGCCATAAACCATTCGAAATCCATTTCTTTTCCATCCATTTTTTCATTATTTTACCTCTATGTTCAAACTATTTTTCTAGTATACCATAGATATGTAAGCTCAACAAAGCCTGTTGTCTATAGAGCTCATCTAAATGGTTAGCAGATGAAAAAAAGAGGGGCTAGAAAAAAACCACCTCTTTCTGCATGTTTTTATTCATTTTATTGCTTATTTTTTTCAACCGTTCTACATCACAGGGCAATGACTAACTCTTCATCTGTTGGAATGACCAAGACTCTCACCTTAGCATCCGGTGTTGAAATATCTCCTTCTGCACCAAAGACGTTCTTTTCTGGATCAAGCTCACAGCCAAACCAAGTCATCCAGTCAATGACTTGTCCACGGATCGTTTTAGAATTTTCTCCGATACCAGCTGTAAAGATGATGGCATCTGCTCCATTCAAGACGGCAAAGTATTGACCGATGTATTTCTTAATACGATCGACAAAAAAATATCGTTGGCCAAGGTGCCTTGTTATTCCCACTGCGCATAGCTTCGTGAATATCACGCATATCGCTAAAAGCTCAGACACCCCTAGAAGACCAGATTCACGGTTCAAGATACGACTGATATCTTCTGGATTTTTGAAATCTTCTGTGTGCTCCATCAAGTAAGGAATAATGGCAGGGTCAATATCCCCTGTACGTGTTCCCATCATGATTCCACCAAGTGGCGTGAAGCCCATAGAAGTATCTACAGAAATCCCTTTATCTACCGCTGTAATAGAAGCACCATTCCCAATGTGGCAGGGTGATCAATTTCAGCTCTTCGATTGGTTTTCCAAGAAGCTTGGTACTTCGTGGGCTACATACTCATGACTGGTTCCATGGGCTCCATATTTACGAACCTTGTTTTTCAGTATAATATTTAGTCGGAAGAGGATAACGATAAAGCTTTTTCAGGCATTGTTGTATGGAAGAGGTGTCAAATACAACAACGCTGGTAATATCTGGCAACAATTCTTTGAAGGCACGGATCCCAGCGACATTGGCAGGGGTTGTGCAATGGAGCCAACAAAAGAAAAGTTCCTCAACCTTTTTGAATGACTTCTTCATCTACAAGAGCAGATTCTTTGAAAGTACTCACCACCTGCAACAACACGATGTCCTACTCCAGTGATTTCATCGTAAGATGCAATAATATGAAAACGAATCAAATCATCAAGTAGAATTTTAACCGCTTGTGTGTGGTTCTCAATATCTAAAACCTGTTTTTCTGCTCGACCATCAAATTTTACTGTAGAAATGGAATCTTTAAGTCCAATTCTCTCGATGAGCCCTTTTGCCAAAACTGTTTCTTCTGGCATTTGGTATAATTGCCATTTCAAACTTGAACTACCTGCATTAATTGCAATTGTTTTCGTCATTTTTTTACCTCTTTAAGCGTTTTCACTCCTATTATAGCAAAATTTTGTTTAAATTTCACTTTCTTTATTCCAGTTTTGAAAACTTTCACGGAATTTCATAACGTCTTCCTGATTTTACCAAATCGGTCAAGGGATAGACAAATGGTTGGATTACCGCTTCTTCTTGCTTGCGTAAAAACAAAGATGGTTTTTGCCAGATTGGCTGATCGAAAGAGGTTCTCTGGCAAGGTCACCATGGCCAAGACCTGAGCATGATCCTGCATCCATTTTTTCAACAGTGGACTCTGCTCACTCGTCAAAAGATCATTCGGAGCTAGAAAAATAGCGACGCCACCCGGTTTTAAGTATTTTAGTGATTGTTCGATCAATAAATGATGGGCGTAGGTGTGGCCCTGAGGGAAAGCGACCTGGTAACGACTCGCAATGGCATCATCTGGATAATAACCGACAGGTAAATCGCTGATAATCACATCGCTCTCCTTCAAAACCTGTGGCCGAACGGCATCACCTTGGGCAAAATTCACATCTGCCTTCATCACTTCTGCCATACTGGTATAAGGGTCAATCAAGAGATCATCGATTTCCAATCCCAAATAATCTAACGAGCGCTGACAGTTGTTCATCAAGGTTTGGGCTAAGTTTCCTGTTCACTTCCATTTCTAGCACATCTACTTTGTCAGAACTAGCCAACTGATCCACTAGAAAGACCAGAGAAATCCAATCCCATCTGGCGTAAATTGGTGATTGGCTTGTAGAGAGCTCTGTTTGAGTGCCTTCATCAATAGATATTGGAAGGAGCGACGCCATTCTTCCTTGTTCAAGTTCAAGTCCTTCAGCCGCTGGTTGTTCCCCTTCACTAGAGTCAACTCTGTTTGCCCATCCAGATAGATGGCATTCTGCTCCACTAGAGCATCATAAAAGTTGGTCTGCAAATCATTTTGGATAGTTTGGGTATTTTCTAATAGGTAGCCGTAGGCTTTCTCAATTTTTTCGAAATTCATGCTTTCCTCCATCTCTTAATCATATCAAATTTTAAGAGTTTTCGCTATGCTTTTCGAAGACCTGAGGCTTCTCTTCCTCAGTTGTGGTCGAGTGGTCTGTAGCTGAATCTGGAGCTTGCTTCTGCTTTTTCTTCTTGTCGGTTTTTTTCTTTTCGCTAGGAGGAAGGGCAAAGGTGAAATGGTAGGTCGTGCCATCCTGTAAGTGACTGCTGACCTCAGCAAAGTCCGATTTTTCTTCCAAATCGACTCGGCCAGTTGAGAAGGTCATTGTTTTTTCTTTCCGGTCCCAAGTATCAACAGCCAATTGAGCTTGCGCATAAGCCTGAATCCGGTGCTGACTAGCAAGGAGGATCCGTCTCTCTGCCACTTGCCGATTCAGATAGAACTGAAGCAAAAGACTAAAAACCGCCGACATAAAGAGGGCATAAAGGAGGATTCCGGCCTCAATCTGCTTCTTTTTTATCCTTTTCCACCACACGATAGACCACCTCCCTTTCTAACCCTTCTTCAAAACGCAGTTGAATAGACACCAGATCCCCACTTTTTTTCAATCAAGGCGGATTCAACGCCTGCTATCATCAGTTGGTAGCCACGGCCAGTCGCATCTGTCTTTCGGATATCTCCCCTTTAGCCAATCCAATGGCTATGGGTTTCTGATCCTGAACAAGATAGAGTTTATTGTCTCTGACCTCTTCAAATTGGCTACGAGACAATTCAATGTCCAGCTGGTCCTGAAAGAGCAACCATTCCTCTTGCTTGATGTGACTTTGGTACTGGAGTTCTTGACGCAAGAGGCTTGTCAATCCTTGAAACACCAATAAACCACCACTGATAACGAGCAGGGCAGCCAAGGCCTCCAATAAAGTAAAGGCTGGAAGTTTATTTCTTTTCAACAGCAATCACAACCTTTCCCTCATGATGAGACCTTTAAGGACTTGGCAGATTTCTCCACTTGAACACGAACCTGGTTGATGGTCAATTGATCCTGCCTTGTCTGGATAGCCATTCTTGCTACTCTCAACACTTCTGCCTTCTGTAACTCCCTAGTCTTCTTTGACGAGATTGACGTATTTCTCCCAGCAAAAGTGTCGTCAGAGAGGCAAAAATAGCTAGAAACAATCAAACCTTCAAACAAAAAGACTAGCGCAGGTCGTTGATTTCTTAATTTTTCCATTCCCAATCGCCAACTGATAGGTCACCACCTCTTTCTCCGTTTGAAATTGAATCTTAGTCAAGGAAGAATTTCCTCCCGCTCCATCAAAGACAATTTGGCTCTCTTTGATAAGTTGAACACCCTTCGGAAGGAAAGTTCTTGATAAGGACTACGGACCCCCTTCTGATCGATGGTGAGGATCCCTTTCTCCTCTCTTCCTATACTCATCTTTTGCGTCTCTTGGTAGACCCGCTCAAACTCAGAAAAAAAGAGCTTTTCTTCCACCTGATCAAAGGCTTGATAGATCGATCCTGATAAAAGCCAGCAGGCAAGACTTACAATTCCCAATGTCAACAGGCTTTCTAGCAAGGTGAAGGCCTTAATCTGCAACCGCACGCTGATCACCTGTATTCTTTTTGTAATGGGCTCGATAAGCCTCTGCTTGTTTTTGGGTGATCTGCCCTTCTGTCACCAGCTTAGAAAGGCTGGCTGTTTCATTGGTATGATTGAGTTCGTAGAGTTCAGCCTGACTCTCTACAACTTTGACCACCGCACGATTTCCTGTATCTGTTACCGAATCTTTCTGCTTGGTCAAATTCGGAACAAAAAGCAAAGAAAGAACATGATAATCAGCAAAACAACAAGCATTTCAATCAGGTAAAAAGCTTGTACTTTCAATTTGTGAAATGATTTCATAGATGTACCTCTAAATTTTCATAGATCGGCAGCAACATGGCTGCATAGAGTAAAACAATCATCAGAGCGACAAAAATAAACACCAAGGGTTGGACCAGATTCATGGCTTTATTCAAGCGATGAAAAACCTTCCAGGTCTTATCTGCAAACACCTCTAACTCACTTCCTAACTTGGACTTAGCTTCCCCATACTCAATCATGAGAGTCAATTCATTCTTAAAAGAAGGAATAGGTCTGAGATATGCTCTGAAAAGGATCTACCGTTGGCTAAAAGCCATCTCTAAATCCCGTCCAATCTCGCGAAAAAGCTGAGAACGTTGACCTTGCATCATAGGAAACACTTGGCTCAACTCCAAACCTTGAGCAATCATATTCCCCCATTCACGAGCGTAATAGGCCGTCAGGTAATCCTGCAAAAAGGACGGATAAAGGGAGGCGAGCTAAACAGCTAACTAAAGGCAAACGTCTCGATCGGCATCCTACGATAAAGAAACAGCCGATGAGCGCAAAAGAAACTTCCTATCAAAAAAATACTGAGGAAAGACACTGATAAAACGGGTCGCCCCATTCTGGCTATCAACTGGGGAAGCGGGTAATTTTTTTAAGCCTAGCATAATCAAGACTAAAAAAAGCCCAATAAGAGGAGGGGATAGGTCGCAACCTCCACTAACTTTTTGCGGACCTGGGTCAAATTCTCTAAATAGCTACGAATCTTTTCCAAACTAAGGGTCACATTTCCATGGAGCTCTGCCAAGGCCAATTGGGTCGTTACCTGATCTGAGAAGCCTAAATCGGATAAAAATTCCAGATAGGGACTTGCCGTTAGCCAGGCTGGTCAGCATGGCTTCTACAAAAAGCTGGCTCTACCAACTGACTGCGTCCTAGAAAGTCAATAATCTCAGACAGGTGAAAACCACTGCAATATAGATTATGGAAAAAGCTCAATCACATGACTTTGTTTAGCAATCGATAATTTTTTTCGGCTTGCGCCTGATCCAACTGGATATATCCAGCTTCATAAAGTCATCAATTTGTTGGTTCCATTTTTTTGCTGGAATGCTGTTGATAGTCTTTGGTGACAAAGTCTGTGACACCTCCTCCCTTAATCAAGCGCTGGTAGCAAACCCTTGGAGTACAATTTTTAATTCCTCCTCGCTCCTCCTAGCTCTAGTAGACGCTCATAGACTCCTGGAATACTCTTTGCATGGATGGTCGAAAAACTGTAACACCTGTCAAAGCTAGCCCGAACAACAGCTCTGGCTGTCTCTTGGTCTCAGTTTCACCAATCATCAATAAATCTGGAGCGATCTGCTAGGAAAGTTTGATTAAAGAATCATAGGTCATACCAATCGCTTCATTTAGTTGCAGTTGCAAGACTTCTTCTTGTTTGATTTCTACCGGGTCTTCGATGGACATGACCTGCTGGCCTGCAAATTTCCCCTTGGCCAAAGGCATGCATCAGGGTCGTCTTCCCCGATCCGACTGGGCCTGAGAATAGATAAAGCCTCTCCCTCACCTTTTCTTCTAACTCCTGAAGCTGATCAAACCAAAAGCGGGTTCTCGTTCCTGATTATGTAAGAGGCGAATGACAGACTTTCATCCCTCGGTAATCTCCTACGGTGGATAGACGTAGAGATAAGACGATGTCTCTAAAGCATAATCACAGGAACCTAACTGACTCCTCCGCTCTCTCCGACATTCATCCCTGCTACAAACTTAAAATGACTGACTGACGCCATCTGCTCTCTCTCATACGATTGAACAAAGCGCCTTTCATCTCCAATCCTCAAATAGAGCTGGTATTCTCTAGCACGAGGCACAAAAATAAATATCCTGAGCCTCTTCTTGGTGGGCTCTACGAATAATAACTTGGGCAATTTCTTGAACCATATTTCCTCCTTTCACTATAATATTCGTAAAAGATTCCTTAAATCATCCTCTCATCAAAAATGGATAAAAAGAAATCCTATACACTTCACGGTTTCTCGTTTCTATTCTCTTTATGTCGAGACCCAATGTTGCAAGAGCGGTGGATTCTGTGCCCATTCCCTTTTCATAGCCAGGACGTGGTTTACTGTTTGGTATTTTTTTCGTCATTTTTCTAACAAAAGCAATGGAATGATACTGCTGAACATATTCTACATTCTTACACCATCTTCGATCTTGAGGATCCCAAAAAAATGGTCATTAGGTCACTTCGACTTTTTGAAAAAGGAGATTGGCCTCTTAGGACTATCACTCCTGCTTATAATATTTCAAGGCTTCATAGTAATCATCAAAGTGGCGACTACTGACGATGTCTTTTCCCAATCTTCTAAAAACCACCAAGGTTCAGAATCCCCCATACATCTCAATTACTTGATACATCTTTCTCTCCATTTCCTGTATAAAAATATTATATAAAAATCCTTTGATATTGAAAAGAATTCTGCTTAAGAAAGTCAATTCAGCAGATTATTCCAGATTTTTCTATAAATTCTTCTAAAAGTGTACGACTTTTTCCCTATCCAGTCTTTTTTTGACAGAAAAAAAGCTGAGAAAAATACCAACCTTCGATTAATAATAGCAATAACTGCAAGACTCAGTAGCTGATTGGCTTCTTAGAAGAGATCCAAAGGCAATCATCGTCGTCATGGTCGCATCGTAATAGTTCCCTAACGGAAGATCTTGCATAAAAATATATTTACTTTGTTGGACCAATTTGAGGGTAGTCGTTTTCATCTCTGTACGCATAAACAACTGGTGCAATAAAAGCTAGGCGCCTAGTGTTGATTTAAGGCATTTCCTTTTAGGTCGTAACCAGCATGGATATTCCGTTGCTTCATGAAGAGTCTAACATCTTTTTAACCAGTTTCTGACTAGTCTTATCCTGACTTTGCGCTAAGTTGTACGGTAGTCGACAAGCATTGTGAAAGTAAAGCCCCATCATATTTGGATTCGATGGTTTTCGGATCCGCTATACGAGTCCCTTCCTCGTCAGCCCAAATAAAGTCCGGAAGAGTCCTGTCTCATGATGAGAGCTGATTTGGTCTAGTCGTTTCAACATCTCATCCTTAATCTTCAACCACTGACCATTCCCTGACAATTGATAAAAGACTTGGAAATAATGAGGAAGGGTATCTGATGTCCGCATTAAGTTGTAGAACTCAGAATCTTGATTGGCCCAATTCCCCACTGTTAAGACACCTGTGTCTTCATTGAAAGTGTACTTAAGAATATCCTCTAAAAATAGCCTTAGCCTGTTTTTGGTACTCTTTAGCTTACTTCGGCCATTGATTGCTAGCCTGAATCAAAGCATAGGCAATGTAGAGGTCTCCATCTGTTGCATTTTGATCCTCGACGGTCACTTTCCTTTGTTGATTATTTGTTTCCAAGACATCAATTGGGTATCATCAAACGATGATTCTTATAGTAACGATAAAGACGATCAAAATCTTCTTGACTGGCTAATCCTTTACTAGCCGCTTCTACTGTGATAAGCATTCCATAACTTTGGGCTTCAGATAAGACTACGGTCTTTTTATCACTGTTGGTCGTGCGAACATAGACCTCTTTCCCATCTTTTTACCACAAAATGCTCACTCCACTGACGGTAAATACGATTGCGCATCAATACCTTGCTTCTACTTCTCGCTAGGAATAAGTTAAACAGAAGATTGCCAGGATGACCACAAACCATAAATATTTCATTTTTGTTCTCATAAGTCCTCCTAACCGGCGAATCGCTTGGTTTTTCACCCCTTGGTCCCTTCGCGATGAAGAAGCTTGTCCCATCACGATAGAAGAAATGGAATCAATGGATACGATGATAAAGAGCTGTGAATAACTGAAATAAGTGCCAAGGCCAACCAGATTTGCTTGATGGTGGCTTGGCCAAACTGAAAGCTAAAAGGCAACGTTGATTTGAAGCAAGTAGAGTCCAATCATCAAGACCCAGTTAAAGAGCATCAATTGTGCAATATAAATGTTTTTCAGAGTCGAAGGCGAATGGAATCTGAACTCCTGGTGCAAATGGTGGACAATCATGGCGATGATATTGGCAGAAAGATCAAATCAGATAAGACAATCATGACATTAAACCAGAAGAAGATACATGAATAGTTGATAACTTCTAATTTCACACGCTAATTTCCTTTACCAAATAAGTGTTTGAAATTTGAAAAGAACAACCTCATAGTTTCCTTTTGCCCAGCGTTTGCGTTGCATATAGTAAGTCTTTAAGGTTTCTGGTTTCTGCTGGAAGGCTTCTGAATTATAAGCAAAGGGCAATCAATTTCCCACTTTGCATAATCTTAAAAGGAAATGTCCGTGTCCTCTGTCAAAGCCCCATTTTTCCATCACCAATACTTCTTACAAAGTCTGTTTGGATAATGAAGTTGGTCCCTGGAATCAGCCAATTTTGAAGAGGTGCCACATCCCCACATGATGCACCCGTTGCGTCACAACAATCTCTTGGTTGATACAACGGGTCAAGAAATTCTGACCAGCATTTCTTGTCTTATTCCGGCCAAAGGATGCCACATGACGTTCTGGGTCTTTCAAAACTTCTTTTACAAGGAAATAAAGCGCATTTTTCAGGCATGGCATCAGCATCATAGACACAGATATAGTCTCCTGTTGCCATTTTTAAAGCGTCATTCAGAACACCTGCTTTACCACCTGTTCCTGTCCGATCGATAATGGTCAAGTCTCGTCCTGCATACTCAGGAAGTGCCTTGATAGCCAAACACTCTTCATAGGGTGCGATCTGAACAGTTATCTGCAAACAAGAACAACTCTACTCTGTCATGAGGATAATTCATATCCAAAAATCGCTTTAGCCGTCTGTGCGATAACCACATCTTCATTGTGGGCTGGTACGACAATCGTTACTTTTTGGATAGTAAGGGAGAGGGCTGGTATCAACACGAAAATCACTATGCTTAAACCAAAAATGAACGGCCGAAAAATAAAAATGACCAAACCCCAAAGCTGGAAATCCAAAATAGAAATCAAAGGTAAAAATCATAAAAATTTGACTAATCATGGTCTACCCCTTGAAGTTTTTATTCACTCGATGATAAATCACCGTATAGAAATAAACAGAATTACAAAGCACAGGGCAAAGAAAAACTAATCCCCAAAGGCAAGCCCAAAAAAATATTTGTCAAGTCATCGGTTCCTCCTAATATTCACAATAATATCCGTCTCTAATTGACGCTGAAGTTACTAATCATTTCTTTATAACGATAGAACTTGGTTCGGTTGATTGAATCCACTTCGAGATAGCCCGTTTGGAATTGGATAAAGCTTGATTGCCGTCCTCCCTTTAAAGACCAATCCTTCAACTGACCTTTCAATTGAGTCTGATAAAAGTCCTGTAAGTTTCGTTGAGTTCCATTGGTCAAAACAAAGGCTACCGTCTGAAACATAATATAGTTTTTCATTTTTCGTTTAAGTGAAGAAATTAAATACCGAATTTGATTGAGCGTTCGATTGTATTCTCGTGGTTGTACCTGAAAGAAGAGTTCTTCGTGTGACCAATGAATTAACAGGGGCCTGAATTTTTCTCTCCAGTTTGTCCACCAGAAGTGGTTATCAAGGGAGCGATACGTAGCATAGACTTCTTCTTCTTGATCCTGCACCTTGGCTACTTCTTTAAATAAATGATAGCGAATTTGCGACAAGATTCCAATTAAGATTGGAAAGCTAAAGAGCAGAATCAGGGCCTGATAACCTGGAATATAAACAATCCCAGCGACAAGGAAGATAATTCCTAGACCAAAAGAAATCAAAATAGTCCACGTAAAGCAAATCTGATAAGACAAGGGATGCAAATAAACCCTAACACCAAAAAAACAAAATTTGTTCTAAAATAATTTCTCGTGCAAAAGAACAAGCAAAATAGCATGAGAACCAGTTCAAATCCTAACAGGATCAGCAACCAATTACCAAGTTTGTTTTCCTTTTTCATTAACCTTCCTCTCCCTCTTTAAATTCGGATACTGATTCGACCAAGCCATAGTAGTGCTGAATGGCTTGGACAATCCCTCAGATGCCTTCCCATCCCCATATGGATTCGGAGCCAGGGCCATGGCCTGATAGAACTTATCGTCGGTTAACAAGGTGGTCATCGCTTCCTTGACCCGCTCTGGGTTTGTTCCAACCAGCTTCAAGGTCCCAGCTCTCACACCTTCTGGACGCTCTGTCGTATCACGAAGAACCAAAACTGGTTTTCCTAAAGAAGGAGCTTCCTCTTGGACACCACCAGAATCCGACATGATAAAATAACTTCTAGATGCGAGATTATGGAAATCAAGAACATCTAATGGAGCAATCAGGTGAATTCTCTCGTGATTCCCTAAATCTCATTCATGCTTCCTGTACAGCTGGACTGAGGGTGAACTGGGTAAACAACTTCAATTCTGGATGAGCATCCACCATCTCTCAGAGCTCCAAATACAGCCCGCATGGGTTGACCTTGATTTTCTCGACGGTGCATCGTCACTAGGACCAACTTCTTCAATCGATCGAATTGGTCCAATACCTCATGATGATAATCTTCTTGCACCGTTAATTGAAGGGCATCAATAGCTGTATTCCCTGTAATGAAAATAGCAGACTCAGGATGGTTTTCCTTCAACAAATTGGCTTTACTGTCACTCGTTGGTGCAAAATACAAATCTGCTAGATTATCGGTCATTTGCCGGTTCATTTCCTCTGGATAAGGAGAGTACTTATCAAAAGTCCGGAGACCAGCTTCAACGTGGCCGATACGAACTTGATTATAAAAAGCAACCAGACTCGCTGCAAAGGTGGTTGTCGTATCCCCGTGCACCAAAATCATATCCGGCTTCTCTTCCTTGACCACCGGATCAAATTTTTCAAGAATTCGAGCAGTAATGTCTAAAAGGGATTGATTTTTCCCCATAATATCCAAATCGTATTCTGGCTGAATCTTGAAGGTCTCTAGAACCTGATCCAGCATTTGCCGATGTTGGGCTGTAACGACAGTTACCGTATCAATCCGGTCATGTTGCTTCTGCAACTCTAAGACAAGAGGAGCCATCTTAATCGCTTCAGGGCGTGTCCCAAAAACAACCATCACCTTTATCTTTTTCATCTTATTTCCCTTTTATATTATAGTAGTTTCAACAATTTCTACTTTTTGTATATCTTCCTCATTCTACCTCCATTAGCTTCAAAAGTCAAACTAACTTGAGAGCTTTGTAATGCATTTAATCAATTTTAATACTCTGTAATTTTCGTGTAATATTCAAGAGGTTATCAGTGAAAAAAACCCTTGTCCTAATTGGTTTTTAGCAATTTATTCTACAATCAAAAGGTTTTTAAGTGCCCATAGACTAGTCAAAACACTTCCTAAATATTCACATTATATTCATTTTTGCATACTATAAAAGGGTGTTTATTGACAGATTAGAGACCTCTTTATTCATTTTTAAGCATAAAAAAGAAGCCTTACTGAGGATCAGTAAAACTTCTTTTAGGATTAATTTTCTTCCACTACAGCAGTTGTTTCGACGACCTCTGTTGCTTCTTCTGTAACTGGAACTTCTTCGATAATTTCGACTTCATTGACTGCCTGTGGTTCCAAGTTGCGGTAACGAGCCATACCTGTACCAGCAGGAATAATCTTACCAATGATAACATTTTCCTTAAGTCCAAGGAGATGGTCTTTCTTACCACGAATGGGTCTGCGTCAGTGAGGACACGAGTTGTTTCTTGGAAGGAAAGCCGCTGACAAGAAACTATTGGTTTCAAGAAGCCTTGGTGATTCCCATAAGGACTGGACGAGCCGTCGCTGGAACCCCCACCAGAAATAACCACATCACGGTTGGCATCTGTAAAGTCTGTGATATCCATGAGAGTACCCATGAGAAGGTCTGTATCTCCTGGATCCATAACACGAACCTTACGGATCATTTGACGCACCATTACCTCGATGTGTTTTGTCACCGATTTCCACCCCTTGGCTACGGTATACTTTTGTACTTCCGCAGGAGGTAAGTTTCAACAGACAAGACATCACGAACGGCAAGGAGACGTTTTTGGTTGGATAGACCCTTCTGTCAATCTTGCACCACGAGATACTTGATCTCCCACTTCGACTTTCATGCGGGCTGTATAAGGGACAACGTATTCTCCCTCACCTGTCGCACCACGAACAAAGACTTTCTTGGTCCGTGTAGAAGCATCTTCTTCAATGGCTGTGACTTCCCTTTGACCTCAGTGATGACCGCTTCCCCTTTTTGGATTGCGGGCTTCAAAGATTTCTTGGACACGAGGAAGACCTTGCGTGATATCGGTATTTGAGGGCAACCCCACCCGTGTGGAAGGTACGCATGGTCAACTGTGTACCAGGTTCCCCGATAGATTGGGCGACGATGGTTCCAACTGCTTCACCACTTCAACCGCATCACCAGTCGCCAAGTTGATACCGTAACAGTGACGGCAGACACCATGACAGTGTTACATGTAAAAGACAGAGCGGATAGTGACTTCTTCAACACCAGCATTGACAATTTCACGTGCTAGGGTCTTCTGAAATCAAAGTATCTGGACCAACGATGACTGCACCTGTTTCAGGATGTTTAACCGATTTTCTTGGTATAACGACCTGTCAAACGTTCTTCGAGGGGCTCGATCATTTCCTTGCCATCAGTAATGGCACGGATCACGAAAGTCCACGGTCAGTTCCACAGTCATCTTCACGAATGATCACGTCTTGGGCAACGTCAACCAAACGACGTGTCAAGTAACCTGAGTCGGCTGTCTTGAGGGCCGTATCGGTCATCCCTTTACGAGCACCGTGAGTAGAGAAGAACATTTCCAGTACTGACAAACCTTCGCGGAAGTTTGACAGGATTGGTAATTCCATAATCCGTCCGTTTGGAGCAGCCATCAGACCACGCATACCGGCAAGCTGTGAGAAGTTTGAGATGTTACCACGGGCTCCAGAGTCCATCATCATAACGATTGGGTTCTTCGGATCTTGGTTATCTACCAAGCGTTTTTCCAGTTTCTCACAGTGCACGCCATTCGGCTGTAACGGCATTGTAGCGCTCATCATCTGTAATCATCCCTTTACGGAACTGTTTCGTGATTTGTTCTACACGTTTGTGAGATTCTTCAATGATTTCAGCCTTATCTTCAACAACTGGAATATCGGCAATCCCCACTGTCAAACCAGCAAGGGTTGAGTGGTGGTAACCTAAGTCTTTCAAACGGTCCAAGAAAGCAGATGTTTCTGTTGTGCGGAAGCGTTTGAAGATTTCTGCGATGATATTTCCAAAGATTTTTCTTCTTGAACGGAACGTTTAATTCCAATTTCTCAATTGCTTCTTTGACATCTTGACCAGATTCCAGAAGTATTTAGCTGGAACTCCTTCTGTCAAGTTAGCATTATTTGGCTCTTGAAGATACGGAAGTTCTGCTGGCATGATATCGTTGAAGAGATCTTACCGACAGTAGTCAAAAGAATTTTTGTGTTTTTGGTCTTCTGTCCACGGTTTATCCAAACTATCAGTCGCAATACCGACGCGACTGTGCAAGTGAACATAACCATTGCGAAGGGCCATTACTGCTTCGTTACGGTCTTTGAAGACCATTCCTTCTCCTTCACGACCAGCTTCTTCCATGGTCAAGTAGTAGTTCCCCAAAACCATGTCCTGAGATGAGGTAACAACTGGTTTCCCATCTTTTAGGGGTTCAAGATGTGCTCAGCGACCAACATCAAGATACGTGCTTCTGTGAGCTTCTTCTGAAAGCGGTACGTGGATGGCCATTTGGTCACCCGTCAAAGTCGGCATTGTAGGCTTCACAGACAAGTGGGTGCAAGCGAAGAGCTTTCCCATCAATCAAGACTGGCTCGAAAGGCTTGGATCCCCAAACAGTGAAGGGTCGGTGCGCGGTTCAAGAGAACTGGGTGTTCTTTGATGACTTCTTCTAGGATATCCCAAATACGTTCATCTCCACGTTCGACCAAGCGTTTATTTCGCTTTAACGTTTTGTACAATATCACGCGCAACGATTTCACGCATGACAAATGGTTTAAAAGAGCTCGATGGCCATTTCACGTGGCACACCACATTGGTACATCTTTAAGAGTTGGACCAACAGCGATAACGGAACGTCCGAGAAGTCAACCCGTTTACCGAGCAAGTTTTGACGGAAGCGTCCTTGTTTCCCTTGAGCATGTGGCTCAACGATTTTCAGTGGACGGCTACCTGGTCCTGTGATTGGACGACCACGACGACCGTTGTCAATCAAAGCGTCAACCGCTTCTTGGAGCATCCGCTTCTCGTTTTTGCACGATGATCCCTGGTGCATTCAATTCCAAGAGACGAGCCAAACGGTTGTTCCGGTTGATTACACGACGATAAAGGTCGTTCAAGTCAGAAGCCGAAAAAACGACCACCATCTAATTGGACCATTGGACGTAAAGATCTGGTGGAATAACGGGAAGGATGTTGAGAATCATCCATTCAGGCTTGTTGCCAGATTTGTAGAAGGCATCCAAGACATCTAGACGACGAACAGCTTTGACACGTTTTTGGCCTGTTGCTGTCTTCAACTCTTCTTTCAGAAGGGCAATCTCAGATTCTAGATTAACTTGTTTCAAGAGGTCCTGAATCGCTTCCGCTCCCATCTTGGCAATAAAGGAACCTGGTCCGTATTCACGCAAGCGTTCACGGTATTCGCGTTCTGTCATGATAGATTTGTGCTCAAGTGGTGTATCTTTTGGATCAATCACCACGTAAGCCGCGAAATAGATGACTTCTTCGAGGGCACGAGGGCTCATATCCAAGGTCAATCCCATACGAGAAGGGATTCCCTTGAAGTACCAGATATGTGATACAGGTGCTTTCAACTCGATGTGCCCCATGCGTTCACGACGAACTTTTGCACGTGTTACTTCTACACCACAGCGGTCACAAACAATCCCTTTGTAACGGATTCGTTTGTATTTTCCACACGCACATTCCCAGTCTTTTGTAGGGTCCAAAGATGACTTCATCAAAGAGACCTTCACGTTCTGGTTTCAATGTACGGTAGTTGATTGTTTCAGGTTTCTTGACCTCTCCATAAGACCATGAGCGGACCTTGCTTGGAGAAGCTAGGGTGATTTGCATACTTTTAAAACGATTTACATCAACCACTATTTCTTACCTTTCCTTGTTTCATTTTTCGATTGTATGTTTTTAGAGCTATTTTGGAGTCGATTACAAGAATCTGACTCCTTCTTTCTTTTAAAGCAGAGACAGGCCTCGCACTCTTCCTCTAAAAATACCCATGTTATTTATTTTCTTTCCTTCAGCTTCAAAAGTAGCTCTTGCTTCCTTGGCGACTTTTTCACGTGCTTTCTCAAGATCATCTACGTGGATGACATCGTCGTCTTCCCCTTCATCAAGGTCGCGAAGTTCGACTTCTTTGTCATCTTCATCTAGGACACGCATATCAATCCAAGTGATTGCAATTCTTTGACAAGAACTCGGAAGGACTCTGGCACACCTGGTTTTTGGAATTGGTTTTCCTTTGGTAATCGCTTCATAAGCTTTTCAAACGTCCATTGACATCATCTGACTTGTAGGTCAAGATTTCTTGAAGGACATTAGACGCACCATAAGCCTCAAGGGCCCCAAACTTCCATTTCCCCGAAACGTTGTCCACCAAACTGAGCTTTACCCTCCGAGTGGTTGTTGGGTAACCATTGAGTATGGTCCGACAGAACGAGCATGGAGTTTATCATCAACCATGTGGTGAAGCTTGATCATGTACATGACACCGACAGAAACACGGTTGTCAAATGGCTCACCTGTACGATCCATCGTAAAGAATGGTCTTGGCATCGCTATCCATACCCGCTTCACGAACAGTATCCCAGAGGTCTTCTGAGCTTGCTCCGTCAAAGACTGGTGTTGCGATGTGGATACCCAAGTTACAGTACGCCATACCAAGGTGAAGTTCCATAACCTGACCGATATTCATACGTGATGGCACCCCAAGTGGGTTCAACATGATATCAACCGGTGTACCATCTGGAAGGTAAGGCATGTCTTCTACAGGAACAATACGGGATACAACCCCTTTGTTTCCGTGACGACCGGCCATCTTTATCTCCGACGCGGATCTTGCGTTTTTTTGTGCGATGTAAACACGAACCAACATGTTCACACCCGATTGCAATTCATCTCCGTTTGCACGCGTAAAGATCTTGACATCGCGAACGACACCATCTCCACCGTGAGGGTACACGAAGAGAAGTATCACGCACTTCACGAGATTTATCTCCAAAGATGGCATGGAGGAGACGTTCTTCAGCAGAAAGGTCTTTTCTCACCCTTCGGTGTTACCTTACCAACTAAGATATCGCCTTCTTTTACTTCCGCACCGATACGGATAATACCCATTTCGTCAAGGTTTCTGAGTGCATCTTCCCCAACGTTTGGAATTTCACGAGTGATTTCTTCAGGGCCCTAACTTAGTATCGCGCGTTTCTGATTCGAATTCTTCCAAGTGAACAGATGTGTAGACATCCTCTTTCACCAAGCGTTCGCTCATGATAACGGCATCCTCGAAGTTGTAACCTTCCCATGTCATGTAGGCAACGATTGGGTTTTGACCAGGGCCATTTCCCCTTTTTCCATCGATGGACCGTCTGCGATAAAAGTCGCCTTTTTTTCAACAACATCGCCAACTTTTTGACAAGGGTACGTTGGTTGTAAGCCGTACCTGAGTTTGAACGACGGAATTTTTTTGGATGTGGTAAACATCAAGAGATCCATCTTCCCGACGAACTTCTACCTTGTCTGCATCCGCATAAGTAACTTTACCCATCATGTTGCGCAATGACTGCAGCTCCTGAGTCATGGGGTCGCTTGGTATTCCATACCAGTACCCACGTAAGGCGCTTTTTGGATCGATCAATGGCACAGCCTGACGTTGCATGTTGGCACCCATGAGGGCACGGTTGGAGTCATCGTTTTCCAAGAAAGGAATACATGCTGTCGCAACGGCAACTACCTGTTTTGGAGATACGTCCATGTAGTCGACTTGATCAGATGGGAACTCTTGGTTGTTACCACGGTGACGTCCCATAACGATTGGCTCAGCAAAACCACCTTTTTCGTTCAACTTAGAGTTGGACTGAGCTACGATGTACTCATCTTCTTCATCAGCTGTCAACCAAACGATTTCGTTGGTGACCACACCTTTTTCACGGTCTACTTTTACGGTATGGCGTTTGGATGAAACCATACTTTGTTCAAGTGTCCGTAGGATGACAAGTTGTTAATCAAACCGATGTTTGGTCCTTCAGGTGTTTCAATTGGACACATACGTCCATAGTGGGTGTAGTGCACGTCACGGACTTCGTATCCAGCGCGGTCACGTGTCAAACCACCAGGCCCTAAGGCAGACAAACGACGTTTGTGGGACAACTCAGAAAGTGGGTTGTGTTGGTCCATGAACTGGGACAATTGGGAAGAACCAAAGAATTCTTTGATTGCTGCAGTTACTGGACGGATGTTAATGATTTGTTGTGGTGTTAATACTTCGTTATCTTGAACAGACATGCGTTCACGAACGTTACGTTCCATCCGTGAAAGTCCAAGACGAACTTGGTTGGCAAGCAATTCACCAACGGCACGAATACGACGGTTTCCAAGGTGGTCGATATCATCCACGCGTCCAAGACCTTCAGCCAAGTTAAGGAAGTAGCTCATCTCAGCGAGGATATCAGCTGGAGTGATGGTACGAACTTTATCATCTGGATTTAGCATTGCCGATGATAGTGACAACGCGGTCTGGATCCGTTGGTGCCACAACCTTGAATTTTTGAAGAACGACTGGTTCTGTCAATACTGCTGAATCATTTGGAGTGTAGACAATCTTGTTCAAATCACCGTCCAAATGTTCTGAGATGCTGTCGATGACATCGCGTGTCATCACGGTACCAGCTTCTACAAGGATTTCTCCTGTTTCAGCATCTACCAATGGTTCTGCGATCGTTTGGTTCAACAAACGGTTCTTGATATTGAGTTTCTTGTTGATCTTGTAGCGACCAACTGGGGCCAAGTCATAACGACGTGGGTCAAAGAAACGGGCTACCAACAAGCTACGTGAGCTTTCCGCTGTTTTTGGCTCACCTGGACGAAGACGCTCATAAATTTCTTTAAGAGCTTCATCTGTACGAGAATCCATTGGATTTTTGTGGATATCTTTTTCAACAGTGTTGCGAACTAATTCACTATCCCCAAAGATATCAAAAATCTCGTCATCCCCAGAGAAACCAAGGGCACGAACTAAGGTCGTAAATGGAATCTTACGCGTACGGTCGATACGAGTATAAGCAATATCTTTTGAGTCTGTTTCAAGCTCTAGCCAAGCTCCACGGTTCGGAATAACCGTTGATCCATAGCCAACCTTACCGTTCTTGTCCACCTTATCATTGAAGTAGACACCTGGTGAACGTACGAGCTGAGATACGATGATCCGCTCTCCACCATTGATGATGAAGGTTCCCATCTCAGTCATGATTGGGAAATCACCAAAGAAGACTTCTTGAGTTTTGATTTCGCCTGTTTCCTTGTTGACCAAGCGGAAGGTTACAAAGATTGGGGCAGAATAGCTCGCATCATGGATACGTGCTTCTTCCAAGGTATACTTTGGTTCTCTGATTTCATAGCCGACGAATTCCAACTCCATTGTGTCTGTGAAGTTCGAAATTGGCAATACATCTTCGAAAACTTCTTTCAAACCATGATCCAGAAAATCTTTAAATGAATCCGTTTGGATTTCAATCAAATTTGGTAAATCAAGAACTTCTTTGATTCTTGAAAAAAACTACGACAGGGTCCGATGTTTCCCGTATTGAACGTCATGTCCTGCCAAAGTTTTAACTCCTTTTCTATACTAGGATACCAGCTAGGGGAAGGCCCTCTCTGAAAATCCGGTTTCTAGATCGCTTCTGACCACATCAGAATAGTTCTGATCCAGTCGAAACGATGTTATGAAGGGGGTGTGATCTACATCACGTGAGAAGAAATCTCCTCCGTATCATTCATCCTTTTTGGAATTTTTTTAGAAAAGATTAAGTTTGTGTGACAAATCTGTTTTTGTTTTTCTAAAAAAATAGGCACAAAAAGAGCGACTAAATCGACTTTTTATAAAGTTTGATTTAACTGCTGTAAGCTTCTATTTGGACAATATTTCAAATAAAGCGCACGACAAATTACTTGTCCTTATTATATCGTATTTTCACAAAAAACACAAGGTTTTCTCTAGACATGAAAACGATTTTATGGTATTGTCCCTCATTATTTTTTTATCGGTTTTTGTCCACTGATGATGAACTGCTTGGCGTGCTAGATATTGTTCCTGTCCGATTGCTATTGCGATTTCCCATTGGAAGTCGATTTGCTGAACCTCCTAGCATTCCAGCCCAAGCACTAGCATAATCACTATCTGATCCACCAATCGCAAAAGCGGTAGGTCGTTTGTGGAGCACCATTTTTAGCCCAATAGCTGGTAACTGTCGCACCCTGACACATCGATGTCACGACCATTGACATTGACACGACCAGGGTCGTTGTCCTGTAGCTTTCAGAACAGTCGATGAAATGACACTGCTATCTAGGGTGAAGCGATCTTGCACTCCCCAAGCATTTGGATCCGCCTGATAGATGGCATTGGCTAAATAGGCCATGTAACTTGCGTTGTTGTTGTAACCTGTCAATGGAGCCATAGAAGCATTGTTATCGTGTCCAATCCAGCCACCTAAGGTGAGATTTGGAGTAGACAGCATGAGCCACATATCTCCATTCTCATTGGTAGTTCCGGTTTTCCCTGATCCAATCGGCATTAGCAAGGGTTGGGTTGACCTGGCTGATCCGGCTCTTGAAGGTCGTTGTTGCACCGGAGCTGATGACACCTCTCAACAGATCTTGCATGATAGTCGCAGTTGCTTTGCTGAGTAAACTCGAGTTGGTTTGCTTTCGTGTTGGTAAACAACTTTTCCGTTTTGGTCCATGATTTTTTTCAATCATGTAGCGTTTTTTTGGTAATTCCCATTATTGGCAAGGGTTTGATAACCATTTGTATGTTGGGCTACGCTGACTTCGATCCCGCCTCCCATTGGCAGACTTTCAATGCCGTACTCAGCGATATCGTAGCCCATTTTTTTCCATATAGCCAGGTACATCGACACCCTTTTTCACGGAGAGTACGATAGGGTCCAATAAGCTGGGATATTCCATGAGGTATTGAGGGCCTCTCGAGGTCCATCATACCAGTTCCTCGGTTATCCACGTGCATAATTGGCTCTCCACTAGAGAAGTTGGTTGGGTAATTGGAGACGATGCTATTGCTTCCCATCAAGCCTTGGTCAATGGCGATTCCATAAGCCAGCAAGGGTTTAATGGTAGAACCTGGAGAACGCTTTGTATCAAAGGCATGGTTATTTTGATTCCCGTCAAAATTCCGTCCCCCAACAAAGCCAAGAATCGCTCCTGTTCGGTTGTCCATAAGGACATTCCCAACTTCTACCGTACCCGTTCCATCATCCAAGATACCACCATAATTGGCAACTGCTTCTTGCATGGCATTGTAGATAGCTTTGTTGATAGTGGTTTGGACCGTATAGCCACCCTCTCTCAATTCTTTCTTCGCTAACTCTTGATAAGACTTAACCGTTGAATTGTTTTTTAGGTCGTGACTAGAAACGTTGTCTCTCTTGATTAGATACTCATACATAGCATCTTCCGCTTCACTAACAGCTTGGAAATACAAGTAGTCGTGTGGTGTCTTCTCGATGCCATTTGAAGGAAGGAAATCCTTGCTTAGATCATATTGACTATATTGGTCGTACTCTTCCTTGCTGATAGCACCCGTCCGATACATATTGTACAAGACATCCTTGGCACGATCCAAGCCTAAAAGCTTGATTTTCCGGAGTCTTTGAGGCTGCCATCAGAAGCGTAAGGTGAGTAGACAATTGGGACTCTGTGGCAAACCAGCAATAAATGCTGCCTGTGGAATGAGTCAAGTCTTTGGCAGAAACTCCAAAAAAATCCCTTGAGCTGCAGCTTCCACTCCCTGCAATATTTTGTCCCACGGTTGTTTCGACCAAATGGAGACACATTGAGGTAGGTCGTTAAAATTTCGTCCTTATCCATTACCCGCTCAAGAGCAAGGGGCATCGATAATCTCAGCGACTTTCCGTGAGAAGGTCGGTGCATCTCCCACAACTTGTTGTTTAATCAACTGTTGGGTCAGAGTCGAACCCCCACTAGAAGAACCCTACTCCAGCAACTGAACCCAAGGTGGCCCGGATTACTGCCTTTGGAACAACCCCCATTATGGCTATTAAAATTCTCATCCTCTGTGGCAATAACAGCCTTTTTGACATTGTCCGAAATCGCATCCTTTTGGACAGGGATCCGAATCAAGTCACTGTCAATATCAGAAATGATGCTTCCATCTGAGTAGGAAATCTTTGAAACACTGGAAATATTTCGTACTTGTTGAACCAGTTGGGTCGGATCCGGTGTCTCTGTCTCATTAAATAGGCTGGCCGCATAGCCAATCGCAATCCCTGCACCAAACAAGAGACCACCTAAAGCAAACACCAATAGCACATCCCAAAGGAGTTTCATCGTGCGGAGAATCGTTGCTACGAAAATCTCCTAGTGACCAGCCCTCCTTGTCTTCTTTCTCATCGACTTCAACAGTCATCTTGGCAAAGAAGTCTTTTATTTTCTTCCCGCACTTTGTAAAAAATTCTCTCATTTGACTCACTCTATTTCTCCTTGTCCTTCCTATTATACCAAATGGACCTCTTTCTTTTCAATTCCTAAAGTTGAGAACACCGTTTCCAACTGGATTTTTTTCGTCCTTTCATTGCTATTTCAAGTCATTATGGTAAAATAGAGAGAAACCATACAGATACTGGACTGTTTTTCATCGATCCGGCCAGTAGCTTAGAAAAAGGAGAGAACGATGCACATTTTTGATGAGCTAAAAAGAACGTGGTTTGATTTTTCCAAACGACTGACGAAGATGCTTTGCGTAAAGCCCTAGAAGAAGGACAAGTATCGTATTATACTGGCTACGATCCAACTGCTGATAGTTTGCACCTTGGGCACCTTGTTGCAATCTTGACCAGTCGTCGCTTACAATTGGCAGGCCACAAACCTTATGCGCTTGTCGGTGGTGCGACCGGACTCATTGGAGACCCTTCTTTCAAAGATGCCGAGCGCAGTTTACAAACTAAGGAGACTGTAGACGGTTGGGTCACTTCTATCCAAGGGCAATTGTCTCGTTTCTTAGATTTTGAAAATGGGGAAAAATAAGGCTGTCATGGTCAATAACTACGACTGGTTTGGCAGATCAGCTTCATTGACTTCCTTCGCGACATCGGAAAAATACTTTACTGTCAACTACATGATGAGCAAGGAATCTGTGAAGAAACGTATTGAAACAGGAATTTCTTACACTGAATTTGCCTACCAAATCATGCAAGGCTACGACTTCTTTGTTCTGAACCAAGAGCACAATGTCACTCTGCAAATCGGTGGTTCTGACCAGTGGGGAAATATGACTAGCTGGTACCGAGTTGTTGCGTCGGAAGGCTGATAAAGACTGGTCACGTCATCACTGTTCCCCTCATTACAGATGCGACTGGTAAGAAATTTGGTAAATCTGAAGGAATGCGGTTTGGCTCAACCCTGAAAAAAACTTCTCCATACGAAATGTACCAATTCTGGATGAATGTCATGGATGCGGATGCTGTGCGCTTCTTGAAGATCTTCACTTTCTTGTCACTGGATGAAATCGAAGAGATCCGCAAACAGTTTGAGAGCTGCTCCTCATGAACGCTTGGCTCAAAAGATCTTGGCGCGTGAAGTGGTCACCCTTGTCCACGGTGAAGAAGCTTACAAGGAAGCCCTCAACATCACGGAACAACTCTTTGCAGGAAATATCAAAAACCTTTCTGTCAAAGAACTCAAACAAGGACTTCGTGGTGTCCCAAACTACCAGGTCCAAGCAGACGAGAACCTCAACATCGTAGAATTGCTTGTAACTTCTGGCGTAGTCAATTCCAAACGTCAAGCTCGTGAAGATGTCCAAAATGGTGCCATCTACATCAACGGCGACCGCATCCAAGACCTTGACTATGTCTTGAGCGATAGCGATAAATTGGAAAACGAATTGACCGTTATCCGTCGCGGTAAGAAAAAATACTTTGTTTTGACTTATTAAAAAGAAGACCTCTGAAGCTATGACTTTCAGAGGTTTTTTGTTACACTAGAAGTATCATGACACCGATCAAACCAAAATTACAACGATTTCAGACTGCCACTGCTTTTGCCTGTCCCATCTGTCAAGAAGCCCTCGACCTGGTCCAACAAAGCTTGGTCTGCACTAACCGCCACTCCTTTGACCTTGCTAAGTTTGGCTATGTGAACTTAGCCCCACAAGTGAAGGCTTCCAAGGACTATGACAAGGAGAATTTTCAAAACCGGCAACTCGTTCTAGAGAACGGTTTTCTACGACCATATCCTCACTAGCCCTGTCAGAATGCTTTGTCTCCACTGGACCATCCAGCCAACATTTTAGATATTGGTTGCGGAGAAGGCTACTATTCGCGCATCTTGCAAGAACGCTATCCAGACCATTCCTTTTTACGCCTTTGATTTATCTAAAGGAATCGATCCAACTGGTCGCCAAAAGCGACCAGGAATGGAAGGTCAAGTGGTTTGTCGGAGATCTAGCTCGTCTCCTCTTTTTGGACCAGAGCATGGACCTTCTCCTAGATATCTTTTTCGCCAGCAAATTATCAGGAATTTAAACGGGTCCTGGCCCCAGACGGTCGCCTTATCAAGGTCATCCCAACAGTCGCCCATCTGCAAGAGATTCGTCAGAAGGTGAAGGACCACCTGGATCAGGCTGATTATTCCAATGAGCAGATTATTCAACATTTTCTCTGATCATTTTACGATTGAAAAACACCATCCATTGCCAGGAAACCTTCGAACTCACACCAGCATTGCGAGAGGCTCTTCTGAGCATGACGCCTCTCCTCTTTCACGTCAATCCAGCTCAAATTGACTGGAACGATCTGACTCAGGGTCACCATTTCTGCCACGATTTTTGATCGGAAGAAGCAACTAAAAACACCCTCCATTGATTATGACTGCACCCCAAAAGTTAGACAGAAAAAATCTAACTTTTGGGGTGTTTTTATTATGAAATTAACTTATGAAGATAAAGTTCAAATATATGAATTGAGAAAGCAAGGTCAAACCTTTAACCAACTTTCAAAAAGATTTGGTGTGGATGCTTCTGGATTAAGATATATGTTGAGGCTGATTGAACGTTACGGAATAGAAATTGTTAAAAAAGGTAAGAATTGTTACTATTCTCCAGAACTAAAACAAGAAATGATTGATAAAGTGCTACTTGAAGGTCGTTCACGAAAAAGTGTATCTTTAGATTATGCTCTACCCCATCCTTCGCTGTTGAAAAATTGGATAGCACAATACAAGAAAAATGGGTATACTATTGTTGAGAAAACAAAAGGGAGAGTACCTAAAATGGGACGTAAACGTAAGAAAACTTGGGAAGAAATGACAGAACTAGAGCGACTCCAAGAGGAGAATGAACGCTTACGTACCGAGGTAGCTTACCTAAAAAAGTTAAAAGAGTTAGAAGACAGGGACGAAGCCTTACAGCGAGAAAGGCAGAGACAATTAGAGAAATGGCTTCAGGAGGATTTCGACTAGATTTACTTCTTGAAACGGCTCGTTTACCGCGGTCAACTTACTATTATCAGTTGAAACAATTGTGTGAACTAGACAGAAACAAAGAGTTTAAAGCTGAAATTCAAGCTATTTTTACTGAACACAAAGGAAATTATGGCTATCGACGCATCACTCTCGAATTGAGAAATCGTGGCTTCGTAGTGAACCATAAGAAGGTGCAGCGTCTGATGAAAGTACTTGGTTTAACGGCTCGAATTCGCCGTAAACGGAAGTATTCATCATACCAAGGAGAGATTGGCAAGAAAGCAGATAACCTTATTCAACGCCAATTTGAAGCAACCAAACCAATGCAAAAGTGCTATACGGATGTGACAGAATTTGTCATTCCAGCAAGCACCCAGAAGCTTTATTTATCACCAGTTTTAGATGGCTTTAACAGCGAAATTATCGCCTACAATCTTTCTACTTCACCGAACTTAGCACAAGTAAAAATGATGTTGGAACAAGCCTTTACAGAGACACACTACGAGAACACTATTCTCCATAGTGATCAGGGATGGCAATACCAACATAATTTCTATCATCATTTTTTTTTGAGGATAAAGGGATTCAAGCATCCATGTCACGTAAAGGGAATAGCCCAGATAACGGCATGATGGAATCCTTCTTTGGCATTTTGAAATCAGAAATGTTTTATGGTTACGAGAATACATTTAAGTCGCTTAACCAATTGGAACAAGCTATTATAGACTATATTGATTATTACAACAACAAACGAATTAAGGTAAAACTAAAAGGACTTAGTCCTGTGCAATATAGGACTAAATCCTTTGGGTAAATTAATTGTCTAACTTTTTGGGGTCAGTACATTAAAAATGGAGGGTATTTTTATGTTTACAGATTAGTCACTTTCCTCTACGCCGATTTGCTGACGGTAGGCTTTGGGAGACTTGCCACACAACTTGCGGAATACTTTATAAAAGTAACCGACATTGCTGTAGCCTACCTCATAGCAAATATCTTCAATGCTTTCCGTTGTGGATAAAAGCAACTGTTGGGCAGCTTTGATCCGTTGTTTATTCAAGAGCTCTGCAAAGGTGGAATTGGTCTCACGTTTGATCAATTGCCCTAAATAAACAGGATTGATATAGAGATCTTTGCTGATATCCTTGAGCGACAGTTCCTTCCGATAGTCGCGTCCAATTACTTCTAAGACGGTCGCCACATTATTGTTCATCCGATATTGAGAGAAGAAACTCTCCAATTGATTCCGAACGCAGGTAACAAGATCCTCGAAAGTCGTTGTCTCATGAACGGCTTTCACAACTTCTGTCAGGTTATCACCGTGCAGGTGTTCAAATAAATGAAAGACATCCATTATGAACTGAATAAAGAGTTGCTTGGCTATCGCCACTTTTGGGGTATGGCTTCTCACGGTTTCTTCCAACCAGTTCAACTCCTCCAAAATCTGTTGGATATTTCCCTGAATGATGACACGGTAGATGGGTTCGTAGTAATTAAAGACACCATCTTCTTCCTCCAAAGGGAGATCCCCATAAAACAGACTTCGTTCAACAAGCTCTTTAAATTGTTGAAAATGTTCCTTATAAGGTGCTTGGAAACGGCGCTGTAGGAAAGCTCCTTCATCCTCATCGGAAAGATAGAGTTGAAGATTTTTTCCTAAGACCTGATAAGACGAACTGGCAAAGCCCTTCCTTTCCTTATCCACTCCAATCCAGAGTTGTTTTCTTCCTCGGATGGCTTGTTCGAACTCTTCTTCTGACCAATCTTCATGAAGGAGCCGATTGGCCGTTTCTTGGTCTGGTTTTTTTAGAGTTTGAGATAACTTTTCTAGGATATTCCCCAGCTCCACCTTATTGACAGGCTTTAACAGGTAGTCTGCCACCCGGAGGTTTAAGGCTTTTTTTACATAAGCAAAATCCTGGTAGCCCGACATAATGATATAAGCCGCATGGGGAAGAATGGACTGCATTTGATCAATCATTTCTAGACCAGTTTTTCCTGGCATATTGACATCCGTAATCACGATATCCACTGGATAATCCGCAACATAGGCCAAGGCTTGATCTGCATCCTCTGCTGTGTAAACAACCTCCATGTCCCATTTTTCAAAGGGAATCAGTTTTTTCAACCCCTCAGTAATCATATATTCATCGTCAACCAATAAGACTTTATACACGATTCTTTCCTCTTAAAGTGTCCTCGATGGTAATCGTATAGAGAACACCTTTTCCTTTTTTTCTGATGTAATTTGAATGTGGTAACGATCCCCAAAGTAGAGAAGGAAACGCTCGTGGACATTGATAATCCCAATCGATTGTCGCCCCTTACTCTCTTCTACTTCTTCTCGTGGATCCCTATGACTCAATATTTGTTGGATCCGTTGCAGTTGGCTCGGTTCCAGTCCTCTCCCATTGTCTTGAACCCGAATTTCCACAGCTCCTCCAACATGACGGACTTTGATACTAATGACGTTGTCCTTGCGCTTGTGATCAACTCCATGAACAAAGTAATTTTCCACTAGTGGCTGAAGAGTAAACTTCGGAATAACCATCTCTTCTAGACCGGGTTCAATTTTTAAAGCCATAAGCAATCGATTTTTGGATAACGCACCATACAGAGATAGCTGTATTTTTCTACAAAAATTCCAACTCATTTTCTATGGTCGTTTCTTTCTCCTCTGAAATATTGTTTCGAAGGAGACTACTAAATTCGTAAATAATATCGGCTAATTCTTCTTGATCCTGCATAACTGCATACATGCGAATAAACTCCATGGTATTATACATGAAATGCGGATTAATCTGCGCTTGCAAGGCCTTCAAATTGGCATCTTTTTGGCTCAGTTGTAGCTGATAGATATCACGGATAGACTTGTCCATATTGTCTAACATGGTATTGGTCGTTTCTGCAACTAAAAGGAGCTCCTGCTCTTTGGTATCCACATTGATCCGTCGCTCAGAATCCCCCTGGCTGATGGCTTCCATGGTATCTACCAAATCCAAAACTTGTTTTTGGTAGTTACGGAAAATTCGTTGAAGCAAGAGATACAAGACCAAGACCAGGATTAAGGCGACCGAAATCATCCAGGTAAAACTAAACAAGGCTGTTCGAACCGTGTAAGAGGTCGGAATCCCAACCCAGATTTGATAGCCGTAAGCAGTATCTCGCACAATCCACTGGCTGTGATCTTTAGGGTTGATATCCCCTCTGTGGTAAAAAACCTTGCCCAAGGGATTATAGATTTGGACGGCAACTGGAATCGTGTCTTGAATATTGTCAACGACAGAATCCAATAGCGCTGGATTGATTTTAATATAAGCCAGTCCAATATCCTCGCCAGTCGTCACATCCGTTAAGGAGACTGGGATGGCTTGCGAGCTGGCCTTGTACCGATCCGCTGGAACTTGTTGCCCTCCTTTTTTATTTTTACTGGAGACAAACACAGTCGTATAGTCATTTAACACCAAATCAATTTGATCAATAACATCGTGTTCCAAATACAGAGTTTCAACATTACGGTGCAGCGAAACTTGAATATAATTGGAGAAATAATTATCCAATCGCCAGCTTTCGTATTCAGAAGGCGTCATTGAAAAATACTTGTAAACTCCTTCGAGCTTGGCAGGATTTTCTACCAGACTCTTTCCCCCATTGAGAAGATCTCTTATAAATATCCTCTACCTCAACAGTCAAGCGCGAGGAAATCAACTGAGCAATCCGTTCTGTTTCTGCTTTCTGATTATGCCAATAGACCAAGGATACCGTCACGCCTAAGGTCGTGATGATCCCCACCATGATATAGGCATAGAACTTCAAAAAGAGTCGCTAACCATATTTTTTTCATAATTAAGAAACCACTTTAGAGCGAATTGTTTCATAGACTGGTTGAAAAAAATATCATTGACAAAAGAAATGCCACAAGCCCAGTAAAACAAAGAAGAATAAAGCCGGAACGAAATGGGTAACAACCCCTAACAGAAAGGTCCCCAAGAGAAACTTGGTCACTGCACGAATATCCAGAAAAGCACCAATGAAACTCAACTTCAAGCTATTAAGATAGGACAAGTCAAAATGGACTTGAAGCTTGAGATAGACTGCAAAAAGTCAGGGGAGCCACCAATAAGAAAAATCAAATTGACCAATAAGATAAAAAAATCTGAAACAGGGACAAGTGGGGCAATTGAACCATCAGATACATACCATAAATAAGAATAGCTTCGATTAAAAAAAATGTATAGAAAACCTGGTTGGCCCGACGGAAATTTTCTTTATAGAGCGACCAAGCCTCAGACCAACCATATTGCTTGTAATCAGATCCATGTTCGGCATATAGACTCATAATCGTTGCACTAGCCGGCCCAAATCCAAATAGGATCCCTCCACAGAAGGTTAAAGCCCAAAAGATCCCTGTTGCCAACATGGCTAAATAGACCCTTGTAAAAATTAATTCAATCATTCTTCCCATAATGTGTCTCCATGTTCATTTGTTGTAGAGGGGAGCGTACGACTTAGTATAGTTTCCTAGTACAACTGATGATTATACCCTATATTATAGCACATTTCCTCTGATGGTTTCGATTTCGAAATCATCAACAGAAAAGACTTTGAAGTGCGAAGACCTCAAAGTCTTTTGATAGACTTAATCAAGTATTGTTAGCTTATTTCTTAGCAGCAAGGTACTCATCGTATTGTTTTTGGATTTCATCCAAGACTTTTTAGTAGGCACCTTCTGATTTCAATTTTTCAAGCATCTTAGGAATTTCAACTTCAGGATCTACTGTACCTGTATTGATGGCACTTGTGAATTGGTTCAAAGTGTTTGTAAGGGCAGTGATTTCTGATTTCACGTTTTCAGTGTTGAAGATGAATCCAAGTGCTGGAGATTCTTTTGCAGTTTCCAAGTCTTTCTTAGATTGTGCAATTTGCTCATCGGTTACGTTTTTCGTTGATGTAAAGGATCCAGTTGTTACCAGTGTTCCATCCAGACATGTGAGTGTTTCCGTTGTAGCCATCCAAGACTTTCACGCGGTTTTCTTTACCTTCAACTTTTTCCCAGTTCTTGCCTTCTGGTCCGTACACAAGACCGTTCAAGAGTTCTGGGTTTGTATTCAAGAGGTTCAATACTTCCATTGCTTTTTCTTTGTTCTTAGAGTTGTTTGAGATGACAAAGTTTGCAACTTGAGTAGTGTTGTTCTTCTTGTAAAGTTGAGTGAATGGTTTGATCTCAATCTTACGGTTTGCTACACGAGTAAGCAAGCTGTTACCGTAGTCAGCAGGTCCTACTGTTTCTTCACGTACCAACCAAGTATCTTGAGAAAGGTCATATCCAGTGTCGCTTGTAGCTACGTCTTTTGGAATGTAGCCAGCTTCATAGTATTTATGAAGAGTCTTCAAGTTTTCAACATAACGTGGGATTGTGTAACGGTCAACGATCTTAGTTGTGTCACCTTGCAAATCGACAACGAATGGAAGTCCATCTACTGCGATGTAATCGAAGTCATCAGAAGGTCCACCATAGCTCTTGTTCATTGCGAATGGAACAACGTTTGGATCTTTTTCTTTGATCGCTTTCAAGACTGGTTCAAGAGAAGCATAGTCTTTTACGCTTGAGATGTCGATACCATATTTTTCAAGAAGTGGTCCATTGAAGGCAAAGTTTTGTGAAGATGCAACGTTGGCTGCAACTGGAACAGAGTAGATCTTACCGTTGACAGTATTCCCTTTGATGTAAGCAGGGTCAAGTGCTTCATAAAGCTCTTTTCCTTCTTTCTTGTACAAGTCTGTCAAATCAGCGTAAGCGCCTTTTTGAGCGTTGATAACATAGTTGTTTGCGAAAGCAATATCGTAGCTTTCACCAGATGAGATGATAACGTTCATCTTCTTGTCGTAGTCACCCCAACCAAGGTATTGGATGTCTAATTTAACGCCAGCTTTTTCTTCGATGATCTTGTTCGCATTTTCTAACAAGGTATCCAAGTTATCCGGTTTGTCACCGATTTGGTACATTTTGATAACTGTTTTACCGTCTTCACTCTTAGATGATTTTTGGTTATCACCTGTCAAGTTACCACAAGCAGCAAGAGTTGCTCCAAGTGTGAGAACACTAGCAGAAGCTAAAGCATATTTTTTTCCAATTTTTTTCATGAGAAAAAAACTCCTTTTTTTATTTTTTTCTTTATTAACATTATGAAGGGTGGGTGAGAAAGGTTTGCTTACTCTTTCACACCACCGATGGTCAATCCTTTTACAAAGTAACGTTGGAAGAATGGATAGAGGATAGCGATTGGAACTGTTGCCACCACCACCATGGCCATCCGTCCAGTTTCCTTAGGAAGGGATTGGACTGCACCAGCGATTTGGCTAGATGCACCGACGGATTTAGAGATGTAATCCATATTATTTTGGATTTGCATCAGCAAGTATTGAAGGGGATAGAGGTTTTCACTCTTGATATAGAGGAGAGCGTTGAACCAGTCATTCCAGAAGCCGAGGGCTGTGAAGAGACTGATGGTCGCAATCCCTGGGAGAGAAAGTGGTAAACAGATCTGGAAGAAGATCCGTGTCTCACTGGCTCCATCTATCCGAGCAGACTCAAGAATGGCTTCTGGGATCGTCCGTTTGAAGAAGGTCCGCATCAAGATAATATTGAAAGGACTCAATAACATCGGTATGATGAGGGCTCCAACCGTATCTCCTAAATGAAGCAACTGAGTGGTAACGATATATCCTGGTACCATCCCTGCACTAAAGAGCATGCTCAAGAGGGCAAAGACAGTAAAGAAGTTTCTATACTTAAAGGTTCTACGAGAGATCGCGTAGGCATAGGTCGTTGTAATGAAAACATTACATGCTGTCCCTACAATCGTTACAAACAAGGTAATAAAGAGGGCTTGAAGAATCTTATCCTTAAATTGAACAAGGAAAAGATAGCCATCTGTACCGAATTTAGCAGGCCAAAATTGGAAGCCGTGAATTGCCAAACTTTGTTCATCTGTCAAGGAAATCATGACAACGAAGATAAAGGGCAAGATACAGGATAGAGCAACCAAGCCAACGATACTACTAAAGAAGATGTCTGCTTTCTTACTGAAGGAGTGGATCCCAACATTATCAACTTTTTCTTTTTTAATTTTTGATTTTGCCATGGTATCCTCCTTTCTAGAAGAGCGCTGCATTCTTATCAATCCGACGTGCTACAATATTAGAAAGTAAAACGAGAATCAATCCGACAACTGATTGGTAAAGACCAGCCGCTGCGGCCATCGCAATATCTCCTGATTTAGCAAGTCCGTTGTAGACATAGACATCAATTACGTTTGTCACACTATAAAGGGCACCTGAGTTATGTGGGATTTGGTAGAACAATCCAAAGTCAGCACGGAAGATATTTCCGATGGCAAGGATGGTCAAGACCGTAATCAAGGAAGCCAACTGAGGAATGGTAATGTGGCGGATTCGCTGCCACTTAGATGCTCCATCCACTGTTGCTGCTTCGTAGAATGTTGGATCAATCCCCATGATGGTTGCATAGTACATAACACTGCTATAACCAAAGCCTTTCCAGATTCCTAAGAAGAGGAGAAGCGCTGGCCAAATGGCAACCTCTGTATAGAAGTTGATTCCTTTCATCCCAAGTGATGTTAAGATGTGGTTAATCAAGCCTTTATCGACGTTTAAGAAAGCATCTGTAAAGAAGCTGATGATGACCCATGATAAGAAATAGGGGAACAACATTGATGTTTGAAACACTTTAACCAACCGTTTGGAACGCATCTCACTAAAGATAATGGCAATCCCAACAGAAACAATTAAGCCCAAGAAAATTAAAAGGCTAGGTTGTAAAGGACGGTATTTCTTGTAATGATATAAGCATCTTTAGAACTAAAGAGGAATTTGAAGTTATCAAATCCTACCCACTTACTCTTCATTACACTATCAATAAATCCCTCTCCGGTGATATGATAGTCTTTAAATGCGACAACGTTTCCCAAAACAGGTATGTAGAAGAATAAAATCAACCACGCTGCACCTGGTAAAACCATCAAGAAGAAGATAAAATTTTCTCTCAAGGTCTTAACAAACTTTTTCATCTGACTCCCCCTTTGTCATTTTTATTTTTTTGGTAACGTTTACATTTTTTTTATTATAAAAACTCTATGAAAAACTTTTTCAAACTCCTAATTATAGAAAAAAATTCTACAAATTTATGACATAGCCTTAAAAATGGAGAAAAAAGGAGAAGAAATGCCTCCATCGGACATCTTTCTCCTCCTTCAACAGCATTTTCTTTAAAGATACCCTTTTTGAATTAGGTCGTATAAATGGTCGAAGCTGTCGCAATGGTATGCCACTGGTTAGCCGTCGTCGCTGCGAAGTCCTTGTCTCCGTAGAAATCATTAAATGGCAGGATGTCTACTTCTAGTTCGTCGATACGAGAGATTTCGCCTGCTAGGTAGTTTTTCAATGCGACTTTCTGCGCGCTTGATGCGTTGCAAGAGTCCACCCATACGGATGTCTACTGTATCCAAGCCAAAGACCTTGTTTTCTTTCAACCATTGGTGGCTAAAGAGAGCATGGAAGTGTTCAATCTGGCTTCTGAGGTTTGGCAATTCTTCTCTAGCAATTTGTTGCAAGCTCTCTTTATCATCTGCGTGATAGGCCTCACGGATGCGTCGACCCACATCCACTTTGCTACTTAAAATAGCATTCAACTGAGCCTGAGTTTCAAAAAGATAAGCGTAGATGCCTGCTCTTTTCTTTGATAGCGAGCAAAGAGTCTCAGCTGCCTGGGCAAAGTGCGGTTTGTCCTGTTCAGGAGTCATGTGCTTGTCAAGGATTGGACAGAGAACATCCTGATAAAAGACATAGCGATTAGGGTTGATCCCACTGAGATTGTCTGGTAGGTCTGGCAAGAGGTTGGCCAGATCCAGCTGCATAAAGTCCTCAACTGAGAGGCCAGTATTGGTCTTGAAATGGGCAGACAGACGCTCTAAGTCATTGCGGTAGCTGAGCTCTGCCCAGATTTTGCAAGCTTGGCAGAATAGAGAACTGGGCTGTTTCCCCACCATTGTCCCCCCAACCCGTCACGATGACTTCCTTGATCTGGTTGGCACGACAAGCTTTGTTGGCTTCAAGAGCGATAAGGCGACTGAAATGGTTGTGTGGTGTAAAACCAATCCATTTCCAAGCACCACCTGCAAAGGCGATATCCTGGCTAATCTTGTGGTGATTCCGGAAGTTACGATTGTATTTTTCTTCGCTATCCTGATAATAATCCCAGTAAACCAAGGTGACACGATCCTTAAGACGGTCAAGATAAACGCGTGTTTCCTCTGGAATTTCCACATCACGGTCGTACTGGCCGTCTGCTGACATGAGTTTGAAGAACATATCGCTCCACATCTGGCAGTGGAAACCGTATTTGTCAGCAATATCCAGCACGCGCTCCAAGTGTTGGCACATGAGGAGACTACGATCAACCACACCGTTTAGGATAAGGTAGCGTCCCAAACCAACCAAGTGAGCTTCATCCATCCCGATATTGACCTTGCGTGTTTGTAGCTTTAGACAACGTCGCAAACATGCCGTCGATCAGTCGTAAACTTTTTCTTCGCCGATGAGGAGAATGTCCTCTACATCACGAAGTTGCTGAACTTCCTTAACCCCCCATTTGACAAAAGGCTGACAAGTGGGCCAAGGTCTGGATACATGGGTACAAAGGTCATATCAAACTGCTGGGCGTAGGCTTCGATTTCCTGTAATTCTTTAGCGAGCATAAGCTCCACGGAAATAACCAAAAGTAAAGGTTGCCCTCAATCTGATAGGTGTCCTCCATATAGAGCTCAAAGGTTGAGTAGCCCATGAGAGCCAAGACCTCAATCATCAGCTTGGCAGATGCGACATTGAGCACGGCATTGCGCGAACAGTCTGCCATGTAGGCTAGATCTTCATAGGCAGCTTTTTCCTCAATCTCTACCTTGTCCCCTTCTGCTAAAGCTGTTGCGAGCACAGAAAAGGCACGGTAGAGTTGATGAGGTTTGCGGTAGGTCAGTTGATACTGCCCATTCTCACCCTCGATAGAGATAGAAGCTTGGTCAGACTGAGCGACCGCTACTTCTACATCTGGTAGAGAAATGTGATTTTTTAATACTTCGATAGCTTGGGCTTGTTTGGGACTAAGTCCTGTAAATCTTACCATTGGTTTTCCTCCTGTAACCAGTTGACAAGGGCACCGTAGAGATTGGCATCTGCCTGGTAGGTGCAGGCTTGAATGACTGGAGCGATGGTATATTCTTCATATCTTTCCACAAAAGCGTCTACTGCTTTTTGAACCCCTTTGATAAAATCTGGGATTCTGACTGATAGAGCCACCTAGGCTAATCACATCTGGGTCGATCAGATACTGGATATTGAGCAGGCCTTGAGCAAGGTTACGATTCATGCGCTCAATGGCTTCTTGGCAAAGGGCATTGCCTGCTGCAGCCTCTTGGTAAATCTTTCGTCCATCCCAGTCAGACTGACCAGATTTTTCAATGACGTAGCGCACCATACTTCCCGTGGAAGAGAGTTGTGACCAATTGTTGAGTTTTTCTGCAGGCTCGATGGTGGTCATAGCCAAACTCTCCACCCAAACCATGGCGACCTCGGTGAAGCTTGCCATTGATAATCATGGCGCCACCGATCCCTGTACCAACCACGACACAGGTCTGCATTTTTCAATTTCAGGATGAGCTAACAGTTCACTCAGTCCAACACAGTTGGCATCATTTTCTAGGTGGACAGGAAGCTTATGATGAGCAAGCGCCTCATACCATGAGAAAACCATGGATGTATGGAATGGCACTGATCCCCTCAATTACCCCTGTTTCTTGGTTAACAGCCCCTGGCACACTCATGGCAATCCCACGGTAGTCACGTTCTGACAAGCGTTGATCCAACCAAGCCGACAAATCTTCTAGAGTTTCTGGAGTTGGTGTGCTGGCCTTATCTAAAATCTTTCCATCCGGAGTGAGACTAGCAAACTTAATCCCAGTCCCTCCGATATCAATCGTTGCAATGGTCATTGCTTTTACCTGTAAAAAGGAGCGAGAAAAGCAGTCGGTTCTTACTCTTTTCGCTCCTCCTTTCTTTTTATGTTATCTTTTTGAAATTAGATTTCTTCTTTTTGATCCATTCTGTACGGATTTCTTGCGGTGCTAATAAACCTGTATGGACCGGATACGGTTGTTCCAGAAGATCGACAACCGTTTGTTGTCCTTCTGACACGCGCACATTTTCTTGGCTCATGTTGTAATAGCGAAGGATGTAACCTTCTTCATTTTCTGCTACCTTAAAGGCTGTTGGACAAACCTGAGGATGTGTCAAGGCTGTATGCTTGAGTAAGCTACCAGACGCTGCTACACTTCCTTCTTGTTTTTCAACTTGAAGGCTGGTCATCGGTGTCTGCAAAGCTTTAGCTCGGCGATAAGCGGAGAAGCGCCCCTGAGCTTGATGGCATTCTACTGCATATTCAACCTCAAAGTTCCGCAAGCATTGTGCTTCTGGTGTTGGGAAATAGCCCCAGTCACCAAGTTCGCCGGAAGCACGGAGAAGGGTTACAGCTATGGTATCATCTCCAAAATTTCGTATTCATGTAAACCTTTATTGGCCACTGTTACCCCTTTTGACGTCATCATACAAGCTGACGAAAGGCTTGTTGGTGTTGAGGGATTTTCAGGATTTTCCCAAGAAGCGCCTGGTTTATTTGGCCGTGTCACAACCTCATAGATACTTTCAGAATCGTTGCTTGGACGTGTATTGTGAGTCTTGACCAGGAGACGGATACGGTGATCCTTAGCTGTATTGGTGAAGCGCGTCTTGAAGCGAATTTGCGGATCATCTACAAAGATGGTCATCTCCGTTTCAAGAGGGATGGTTGTCAGCTCTTCTGAGCGACTTGCCTTGCGGTTCATAAACTCGATAATGCCTCTTTGCTCCGCATCCAATTGTTCATCCGCGCTGACCGGGGTCGTCAAGTCATGCTTGAGCAAGATTTTGGCATAGCGAGCATTGTTTTCCAAGACCTCATAAGCTGTTAACTCCGCATAGATCGGCTCTGTTCCTTTTGGTTGGAAGTAGATATATTCATTACCGATATCCCCACGATCTTCAAAACGAAGGAAATCCTCATAAGCCTCATTGGTCGTTTTATCATAGAGGGTCAAGCCATCATCGATACTAAGGGTTACAAATGGCGTATCGATCACCCCATTTTGGAAAAGACCATCATGATGAGGTGCTTTGCCTTCCAAGAGCTGGAAGGTGGTCCAAGAAAGAGGCGCTAGGTGAACCGGAACCGTCACGCGCACTTGACGCGCGATATAAGGTTGACGGAATTTATCCTTAGGCAGGGTATAGCCAAAGCTTGCTCCCAAGTCTTCAATCTCTGCTTCTACAAGATGCCCATCTAAATCCTCTACGTGGTAGTCTGGCAAGGTCAAAGCGGCCATTTTCTTGAAGCCCTCTGTCGGATGCAATTCCTTAAATGGACAAACTGCTACATCGACAATCGTGCTGACGGTGTCCACCTTATTGTGCAAGCCAGTATTGACGACCGTAAAGAGGTGCTCACTCTGTGCTTTTTGAGTCGCTAGTTTACCCTTTCCATTCGTTGAGAAGGTTGGTCTTGACAAAGTTTCCGACTTGATTGACCTTGGCAAAACGAACTTCCATCTCACGGTGAACATCATCTATGCTACATCCACAAATACTATCGTGTGGCGCATTTTGTAAGAGTGTCTTCCAGGCATAGGTCAATTGATCCTTGTGGTTATGCCCACCTGTAATGATGGTCAAAGGTTCCACCACTTGCTCGAGCAGGTTGCTGTTTTCTTGGAAGGCTTGTTTGAGGTAAATACGTGAAGAAGATGTATTAGCAAGAGTGTACCAACCATCTGTTTCCTGACTGGTCAATTCTCCCGTAACTGTTGATAATTGTTCAGGAAGCGCACTTTCCACTGCTTGCACATATTCATCAAAAGAGCTGTGAACAAAGGTCACGTCAGGGAAGAGTTCATTGGCCACGCGAATAGCTTCACTCAAGTTTCGTTGAACCGGTTGGTGGTCGCAACCGTTCATCATCAACCATTGGTTGGTCGATGCATAGTCACGAACATCTGCCAATTTTTGTTTCCAGAAAGCCAAGGCTTCATCTTTATCCACTGGAATTTCGTTCCCGTTACTGTACCAGTTGGCAAAGAGGATACCAAGCACGGCTACCATCCGCCCCTTGCCAGTACATTTCAGAAAAATTGAGAGGTGAATCTGCTCATCTTCGAGGACTTGGTTATCAAATCCGATTGGTTTGACACCACGCCCAAAGGCTGCTACGTGAATGCCTGATTTTTGAAGAATTTGAGGAGCTTGCCCCATATTTCCAAAGGTATCTGGGAAGTAACCAATCTGAGTTGATTTGCCCCATTTAGCACATTCAGCTTGTCCAATCAAGGTATTACGTACATTAGCTTCACTGGAGATTAAGTAATCATCCTGCAAGATGTAGAAAGGTCCAATCTTGAGTTTTCCTTCGTCAATATAACGCTGCACCTTGTCACGGTTTTCAGGGCGAATTTCTAAATAGTCATCAAGGACAATGGTTTGTCCATCCAAATGGAAGCTCTTGAATTCAGAGTCATTTTCAAAGAGATCAAAGAGATTGTCAAAGAGTTCCACCAATTGCATCCGGTGACTTTCAAAAGGTAGATACCACTCACGATCCCAGTGGCTGTGAGAGATAATATGTACAACAACATTTTCCATGAGTAAAACCTCATTCTAACTTAAATTTTTAATGTTTTAAATATAAACTTGTGATTCTAACAAGAATCAGTGAAGCTAAAGCGTGCTCCTTATACTCAATGAAAATCAAAGAGCAAACTAGGAAGCTAGCCGCAGGTTGCTCAAAGCACTGCTTTGAGGTTGTAGATAGAACTGACGAAGTCAGTAACATATATACGGCAAGGCGAAGCTGACGTGGTTTGAATTTGATTTTTGAAGAGTATTAGCGAATATCCAAGTAATCCAAGACCAATTCACAGAACATCATGTTGGCCCAAGAGAACCATTCACGCGAATATTTGGTTGGATCATCCACGTGGAAACTTTCGTGCATGACACCTGTTCCACCATCGCAGGCAACCAACTGATCCAGCAAGAATTTCTTCTCAGCTTTATCTGTCGTTGTCAATCCTTGGATGGACAGGGCAATCGGCCAGATATAGCGATAGAAGGTATGAGAACTTCCGAGCCCACTTGCGTACTTCCCTTCATAGAAGTAAGGATTTTCAGAGCTCAAAATAGTGCGACGAGTAGCTTGGTAGACCTCATCGTCAATAGCACAGTAACCCAGGTAGGGAGCCGCCAACAAGCTTGGCACATTCGGATCGTCCATGATGCTAGCATTTCCTAAACCGTCTACCTCAAAGGCATAAATTTTCTCGCCCTTACTATTTGTAGTGTAGGCGTAATTTTCGATTCCTTCTTGAATCTCAGCCTGCAGGCGTTTTGCATCTGCAATGATACTCTCACTATCAGCTAGATTCAATGCTGCAAAGATTTCTTGTACATAGCCCAAGACAACCACTGCAAACATATTGGACGGAATCAAATAGCTATACTGACAGCAATCATCACTTGGACGGAAGGCTGACCAGGTCATCCCTGTCACAGCAAAATCTGGCCCAAAGCCGTCATTTACCAAGGTATCTTCCTTACGATCGGTATCACGGACGAAACGGTATGGTGAGTTATTGTGGTCTTGCTCCACTGTCCAGAGATGAAGGATTTCCTTGGTCGCTGTGACAAAGGTTTCATCAAATTGGCTAGTCTCACCAGTTTCCTTCCACAGGAGGTAAGCCAATTGCAAGGGATAGCAAAGCGAGTCCACTTCATACTTACGTTCCCAAATCCAGCCATTCAAATCGGTGTGGTCAGTCTCGTGGTGGCCTTTCCAGTTCTCCTCAATATTAAAAGAGTTAGCATAGGGATCCTTGAGGATCAAGGTCATCTGGCGCTTGACCAAACCAGCAATGGTCTGGCGCAAACGAGGGTCTCTTTTTGCCACATGAAGATAGGGTCTCAATTGAGCCGTTGAGTCACGCAACCACATAGCTGGGATGTCCCCTGTCAACACAAAAGGTTGACCCATCTTCTAAAATTTCAACTGTATTATCTAAAGTATCTGTGTAGCAACGCTCAAAGACATCCACCCACTCCGGGTACTCCTTGGCACGTTCTGCTACTTGGTCCAGCCATTCTCTGACGATTTCTTTTGAATAAGTCATTCCTTTTCCTCACACGTATCGATTCTTTCCTATTCAGTATAAAAGATTTCAGATGGGAAATACATACGCAAATTATAGCCCTTTTTCTACAAACTTTTCTAGTTTTGAAAAAGACTTTCCCATTTGAGGGGCTTCTGCTAAAATAAAGAAAGAAAAGGGCTTGAAGGCCCTAGTATGACACAGGAGGTCCCGCATGAAGACCGATATTACTCACATTGATACCCGCTTAGGAACAGACAATCACTCAGCTTATTCTAACGGCAACACCCTTCCTTACACAGGAGTTCCTTTTGGGATGAATTATTTCCTTCCACAGACGACACATGAACAGGATGCTTGGTTTTTCAACCCCAACCTTCCTATCTTTCAAGGTATTCGCTTGACCCATCAGCCTAGCCCTTGGATTGGAGATTTTTCCTGGTGTCTCCTCACCCCGCTGACAGACATTCCGACTCAAGAAGACCTCTATTTCAGACAGAGTAGTTACCGGGTCCGAGAAGCTGTCTTTCAGCCCCATTATTTAGCCCTCACCTCAGAGCGCTATCAAATCCACACAGAGCTGACACCCAGCCTCTACGGGGTCCATTCTCCGCTTTAGAGGGCCGTCTGCACTTTCACTGGCCATTCATTGCCCCAATGGACTAGCTGAAGTAGAATTCGGAGAAACGAATCTACATTTTCACATCCTAGACCAAAAATCATACCGACCAACAAACCTATCCTTTCTATCTTCATGTCGAATTTGACCAAGCCATCACTCGCACTCACTGGCTAGGGACAGGATTTGATCCTAGAATTTGACAGCCCCTACCCTAGAAGCTCGATTAGGCACTTCCTTTATCAACCCTGAGTTGGCCGAATCTCACCTTCCTACAGCTAGCTTTGAAGAGATGAAAGAAAAAAAGCGAGCCGCAAATGGCAAGAGCTAATGGACCGATTTGAAATTTTTAGATACGGGCGGAGAGGATCGAACATTTTTTTCGATCACTGTCTCTACCGTAGTCTGCTCTTTCCTCAGACTTGTTATGAAGTAACCCCTGAGGGGAAAGCAGTCCATCGCGATTTCGCCCACAACCGCATTCAAGAAGGAAAATACTTCACGAGTTTGGGCTTCTGGGATCTCTTTCGGACCACCTTTCCTCTCTATAGCCTAGTCTATCCCGAGCTTTTACCAGGAATTTCTCGAAGGCTTCCTCAGCCATTACCGAGATACCGGTTTCCTCCCTAAATGGCTAGCGCCGGACGAAAGAGGCATGATGCCTGGAACCCTCATTGATGGGGTCATTGCCGATGCCATTCAAAAAGGCCTAGCTCCCGACCTCCACACGGAGCTTTTTTTGAAGCCATGCTAGATACAGCTAGGAAGGAAGACCCAAATGGTCATTACGGTCGACGAGGAGCTAAAGAATACAAGGAATTAGGCTATCTATCCACTGACTATCACGAAAGCGTGAGTCACACCATTGACTTCTCCTATAGCGATTTTTGTATCGCCCAAACTGCCCAGCTACTTGGCAAGGAAGAGTTGGCCAAAGAATATGCCCAGTCTAGTCTTTCCTATCGAACCCTCTTTGATCCAGAAACAGGTTATATCCGGGCCAAAGATAAGAAGGGCCATTTCAGACCAGACTTCTCGCCCATCAGTTGGGGACGCGACTATGCAGAGTGCTCTGCCATTCAGGCAACCTTAGGCGCCCTTCACGACATCGAGGGCCTCAAGCAACTCTTTGGTGGAGAAGAAGGCTTCACCCACTACTTAACTCGACTAGCCACTCAAGCACCGCATTACGAAGTGACGGGATATGGCTACGAAATTCATGAAATGAGTGAGATGGCCCAAGCTCCTTTTGGACAAATTGCCATTTCAAACCAACCGAGTTTTCACATCCCCTATCTCTTCCGCTATAGCCAACACCCGGAATACACTAGCATCCTAATCCAGGCCCTTCGCAAGGAAGCCTTCCAGCCAAGCTTTCAAGCCTATCCAGGAGATGAGGATAATGGCAGCCTATCCTCCTGGTATATCTGGTCGGTTTTAGGACTCTATCCGACTTGTCCAGGCAAGCCAGTCTATGACCTAGGGATTCCCCTCTTCAAACACTTGCGCCTCTATCTCCCTCAAGAGAAAAAATGGCTGCATATCCATCGTACAGCCCACACAGCCCAAGCACACTTTCTTCAAGATGCTTTCTCTTGATGGAAAAAAAGGATCGACAGAGTGAGCCACCAAGAGCTCTTGAAAGCGGAGAAGCTAGACTTCTACCTTTCTTGGCTCCCTAGAAATCTAAAAAAAGAATGAAGAGTAGGACACTCTTCATTCTTTTTTTCATTACACTATACTAGCTAATCCCCAACCTTATAGAGGAAAAGAACCTTGTTCCGTAAAACTGTACATCCCAGTTCCGGTCCAGAGACGGTCCTTATTAACATCAGAATCATCATGGAAGATGACTTCTCCATTTTCGTCCGTTTGGTCATCAATCGTAAGCCCAGCAGGGATGAACTCCATCAAAAATCCTCCTGTAACTCCTCCGTAGACTCCTCCTGAAACAGTTCCATAGTCTGTCAAGGAAAGACCATAAGACTCATATTCGTTAGAGACCAAACCATTTTGATCAAAGACGAGTTTATTCCCCTTATCATCTTGCCAGACACCAGCTACGCTACTATAATCCCCTTGAGCGATTGCTTCAATATCCATCTTTGTTTTCTCTTTCTTATCACTCGAACTCTCAGCCTTCTTTGTTTCACTAGTAGCTGAGCTATCCTTCGATTGACGAACTGTACTTTCTTTACTTTTCAGATCCTGTCTCCTGCTTTTTTTATCACCACAGGCTCCAAGGAAAAAAACAGTAGAGCAGAAAGCAACAATAGCAAACGATACTTTTTTTCATCATGAATCTCCCCATATTCAATCTATTCTATAAGCCTAATTTTATCCTTTTTTTCTAGCAATTTGACAAGTTTCTGTTACTATCAAAAAGGAACCAACTGGTTCCTTCTCTAATTGATTAATGGGCCAACATTTCCTGCGCAATTTCGAATCCGGATAGGTCACTTGGGTAGTAAGTAGGCCAATTTTCCAATTCCTTATAAAGAGCCTCTTGGCTTTCCCCACCGAAGAAAATATGGAAGTGAGCTGCCTTATTAGGAGCAATTTGGTGGTCACTGAATTGAACATACTTGAATTCACCCGCATTCGGATCAGTTGCTTCGAAGAGATACCGCACTCCACGATTCCCTTTTGTATAGGTTAGCGTATGCTTCCCAGCATAGCGGTATTCGAACTTCTTCTCTTCGCCCATTCTTATAGAAGGTCATGGTTTTGTCTGTAATGACAATCCGGTCGACATCTGTTTTATAACCTGTGGTGTAGTAGGCTTTATACTCTTCAGCTGTTTTGGACTTGGTTAATTTAGCTTTGTAGTCAAAGACTTGATCCAAGGTTCCATCTTTTAGATAAGGATACACAGACTGCCAATCACCTACATAGTCTGAAAGAGTTCGGTCCTTAATAGCACTGTCTTCAAAGTAGCCATTGGCTACTGTTTTGGTGTCTTCTTCCTCTTCTGGAGCGATTTCTTTTCCGGCTTGAGTCGTTGTTAACTCCAAAGATTTGAGGTTGGCTCCCATGATAGAGATGTAGTCTTCACCATCTTTCATCTGCTCATCTGTCAAGCTCTCTAATGGATTCAAAACAGCTAGATCCACACCGGTTTCAGCAGATAAGGTTTTCGATAAGGATTTAGAAGCATTTTCTTCAAAGTAGATGACCTTGATGTCGTTCTTCTTGATATACTCTGTCAATTCACTCAAACGAGTCGCAGACGGTTCACTATCTGGTGACAAACCTGAAATAGAGACTTGATTCAAGCCATAGTCCAGGGCCAAATAACGGAAAGCTGCGTGTTGAGTGACAAAGTTTTTCTGTTTCGCTGCAGATAAGCTCTTCGTATAACTGTCATCCAATTTTTTCAACTTTGGCAATATAGGCATCCGCATTTGCTGTAAAAGCTAGCCTTTTTTTATCTGGGTACTGTTTCACCAGTTGATCACGAATCGTTTCCACCATTTTAATGGCTCTCTGCGGAGAAAGCCAGACATGGGGATCGTAGTCATGATGGTGTTCTTCCCCTCCCTCATGGTCATGCTCTTCTTCACCACCTGGTAAAAGAAGCATATTTTCAGTCGCTTTGACAACCTTTGGTTTTCTTGCCATCCATTGATTTCAACAACTGAGGCACCCAAGTTTCCATGTTCTCGTTCTCATAGACAAAGACATCTGACTCTTGGATTTTTGCGCGCCCCTTGGCAGACAATTCAAAATCATGGGGTTCCGAACCAGACCCGATCAAGAGCTCCACATCTCCCTCGTCTCCAACGACTTGCTTAGTAAATTCATAGACAGGATAGAAAGTCGTCATGACTTTCAATTTTCCCTGACTGATTTTGACCACCACTACAAGCTACTAAAAAGAAGACTACAAAAAGGCTAACACCAGCCATACAAGTTTTTTTCATAAGATCACCTATTTTCTAAATTTAACAAAAAGATTTGAGAGCAAAAAGAAGGATACAAATAAGAGGGTAATGGTCGCACTAACCGGTGTATCCGGGATAATAAGAAAGAATGAGACCACTGACCATCCCCTACAAAAACCAATGACCACTGCCAGACAGCATAACTGAACGGAAGGTCTTTTCCTAGCTTTTAAAAGCAATACTAGCTGGCAAGACCATGATGGTAGATACCAACAAGGAACCCGCAGCCGGGATCATCAAGGCGATAGCCACCCCTGTCACAATATTAAACAAGATAGACATGAGACGCACTGGGTAAACCATCTACATAAGCTGTATCCTCGTCAAACGTAAGAATATACATCGGGACGAATAAAGAGAATCGTCAAACATAAAGACAATCGTCGCTATGACAAACAGAGCTAACACTTGCTCATCCGTAATGGTCAAGGTAGAGCCAAATAGGTACTGGTCCAAACTCATGGAACTTTTTACCGCCACCCTTCATGATCACCAAAGCCAAGGCCAAGCCGGTCGACATGAGAATCGCTGTCCCAATTTCCATAAAAATCTTTATAGACTGTGCGTAAGTACTCTAGAAATACAGCTGCTATGATCACCACAATGACTGTAGAAATAGTCGGAGAGAAACCAAGGAAGAGACCAAAAGCAACCCCTGATAGAGAAACGTGGCTCAGCGTATCACTCATCAAGCTCTGACGACGTAAAATCAAAAAAATACACCTAAGATAGGAGAGAAGAGACTCATAGCAACCATCGCCAACAAGGCCCGTTGCATAAAAATCATACTGAAAGAGACTAAGCATGGTCCTCACCTCCATCTTTCTCATGAACATTAAAAGCAACGCCATGGAGAGTTTTGTTTTCTCACCAGGTGAATATTACGATCCGCGTAATGGCTCACCTCTTCAGGATCATGCGTAATCATCAAAACAGCCTTCCCATGATGATGGGCACTGTGGTGCATCAATTCATAAAACTCATCCTTACTACCAGCATCCATCCCAGTAGTCGGTTCATCCAACACAAAAAAATATCTGGATCAGACGCAAACATTCTTGCAATGACAGCCCGTTGCTTTCTGACCACCGGATAGAGCCCCTAAAGGTTTATCTCGATGCTCTAACATTCCCAACAGCCGTTAAACTAACTAAAATGTGCTCCTCATCGTGATGATTTCAACCGACGAAACCATCCCTTTGCGAGGATAACGACCTGATTTAACAAACTCATAAACAGAACTGGGAAAAGCCCTGCATTGAAAGCTAGCAATTTGTTGCGGAAGATAGGCAATACGTAATTTCTTTACCAGCTACATTTCTCCTTGGAAATTTCAACCGTACCCTATCTTAGGTTTTCAAAATACCAAGACTTGCCTTAATCAAAGTAGATTTGGCTGCACCATTCTCACCAGTCAGCGTCACAAACTCACCACTATCCAAGTAGTAATTCACACCTTCTAGAACAGGCTCTCGATCATAATAAAAAGAAAGATCTTTAACAGTAATATAACGCATTAACGAAGATCCTCCAATAAGCGAGATAAAAAAACTTAGAAATAACCATTTGTTCTTCTTGAGAAATTCACTCAAAACTTGATTATACACAGCCAAAGTATGATCATGATGATGAGAATGTTCCTCAGCAACTGGACGTCCCCAAATCTGTTAAACCGGTACAAAAACGATCCGAGCGTCTTTATCATCTTTTCAAAAGCTTCAAGCATCCCAAAAAGAAAGTAATTGTTTAACAGCCTTAGTAACAGCAGCTTGACTAACATTCAGCAATTTAGCAAGCTCAGAATTAGAATAATTATTCTTTGATAATAACATTAAAATGTGTTCTTGCGTATTGGTTAACGAAAAAAACCACTAGTACAAGAACCTATCAATACTTCATGCTGATTCTCAGAAATAAGTAAGATAGAATTCAAAAACTCATCTATCTGATTAGCAACCTTCATAGGAACTTCCTTTCTATTAACCAGTAAATACTTTTACCGGTTAATTATAACACAGTAAAGGAAAAATAGTCAAAGTGTTTTCAGAAAACAATAAAAAAACAATTTTTTTAGTAACTAATAGGTAACTCAACGTTAAAAAAATTAAACAGAATAAAAGAAAAAGACAAGGTCCGAAAAACCTTGTCTTTAAT